>Ga0153996_1000382_pt1 | contig 20149 bp, 24 predicted proteins | sample TSNC080MetaG_FD_104728 | JGI IMG/M metagenome (GOLD analysis project Ga0153996, IMG submission 104728) | Attine ant fungus gardens microbial communities from North Carolina, USA - TSNC080 MetaG | ecosystem: Host-associated > Fungi > Mycelium > Unclassified | place: USA: North Carolina, Lumber...
AGGTGTACCGATATGCACCGTACTCCGCGGTGAAATTGTAGCGAAAGAGGGTAAGATTACAGGAGCCAGAGGATTTGGCGATCTTGTTAAGAGAATTGATTGATAGAAAGTCCAGAGGAGGAAAATTAAAATGAGTCAATTTGTGGACAATAAAGAATTGCGTAAAGATTTGGCAGATCAAGTGGATGTTGACCTTCGCCCGACAACCGAGCGGATCATGGACCCTCTTTCTTACGGTGCCAGTTTCCTGGGCGGCTGTGTTTCCATCGGCACTTTTTCGATGGGGGCCAGCCTGATTGGTGTATTGACCGTGACTCAGGCCATCCTGGCTATGCTGATCGGATGCGTGGTGATCGCTGTCGCATTGGTATTGATCGGGAATTGCGGCCATAAGTACGGTATGCCATACAGTATTCAACTGCGCAGCAGTTTTGGCGTGACCGGAGTAAAGATTCCCGGGTTTTTACGCGGGGTACCGGCGATTATCTGGTTTGGTTATCAGAGTTGGGTCGGAGCTGGTGCAATTAACAGCTGTTTTAAGATTTTGTTTGGGTTCGACAATTTGCCGGTTGTATATATTTTATTTACTATTCTTCAGGTTGCGCTTGCGATCAAAGGGTTTAAAGAGATCAAATGGCTGGAGAATATTTCCTGTGTTTTTATCGTAGCTATTCTGATCTATATGTTATATGTAGTGCGGACACAATTTGCCGTCGAAATCAGCGATTCGTTTTCTCATGTAACTGGTTCCTGGGGACTACCTTTCTGGGCAGCAACCACCTCGTTTCTGGGAATTTACTCGACGATGATCATTAATGCCTCGGATTACGCCCGTAATTTACATAAAGGAACCGGCCCGGTGAAAACCGGAAGTATTTATACGCTGGCGATTTTACCGGTAACTCTTTTTATGGGGCTGATTGGTCTGTTGGTTACGGCAGCGACCGGCAACAGTGATCCGGTAGCAGTATTTTCAACCACCATGAACAGTAAGTTTTTAACCATAGTAACATTGCTGTTTATCGCCTTTGCTCAGGTAACAACCAATGTATTGAACAACATTGTTCCGCCGGCTTATGTAATCATGGAAGCAACCCACCGAAAATGGCAGACCAGCACCATAATAGTGGGGATTTTATCGATCTGCAGCTGTCCATGGCTTTTGGTAACTGCTGAATCGGCCGCCGGACTGTCGCTGTTCACTAGAGTTTATTCAGCCTTTCTTGGACCAATCTTTGCAGTTATGGTAGTGGACTATTATATCCTGCGCAAGAAAACTCTGGATGTCGATCAGCTATATGACCGGAGAGGGACATTTAAGGGGATCAACTGGGCTGCTATGCTGGCTATTTTAATCGGCTCCACTTGCTCGCTGTTTATTGTTGATTTATCATGGTATGTGAGTTTGATTCCAACTGGTGTGGCATACTATCTATTGATGAAATATATGAAGAGTGCTTCCAGATACTGCACCGGCACAATCTTCGAGAGAAAAGAATAATTCGCCGGACTGCACCAATCTTTTATGATTGGTGCAGTTTTTTAGGTAAAAAATAATGGTTTCAGATACAGCATGTGTGTTATGATATATAGTATATTGTTTCAGGAGGTAATCAATGGATAAAATTAAATGTCAAAATTGCGGCCATCAGATAGAGATTGATAAGGCATTAGAGATGCAGATTGAATCACGTATATTCGGTGAACTGACCGAGAAGCATAAATCAGAGATAGAAAATTTACGGAAGGAAACAGAAAGTAAAGCTGAAGAAAAAATGAACCAGCAGCTCTTGAGCGAAATTGAAAAAATTAAAAATAAAACGGAATTGGAAAATGAAAGAGTAAAGATAAAACTGCAGTATGAAGCTGAGAAAAAAGCACAGAAACAGGACCTTTTAATTGAGCAGCTGCAGGACGATGCAAAAAGTGCAAGGCAGTCTAATAAAGAACTGCGGGATGAGCTGAAAAAGCTCAACCAGGCTTTATTGGAAGAGATCAAATCGAAAGAAAACGCCGAGCTGGAGGCAGCAAAGAAGGTAAAAGGAGAAGTTGACCGGGTCAGGGAAGAAGTGCAGAAGAAGGCAGATGAACTGCACCGGTTAAAAGAGCAGGAGCTGCAGAAGCAGCTTAGCGATACCAAAACAGCACTGGATGAAGCACAGCGGAAAGCAGAACAGGGATCGGAACAGATTCAGGGTGAAGTCCTGGAACTTGAATTGGAGACGATGCTGCGGGCCGAGTTTCCAGCCGATTTGATCGAAGAGGTCAAGAAGGGGCAGCGCGGTGCGGATGTTCAACAGCGAGTAAGGAATCTGAAGATGGAGGAGTGCGGTCTTATCCTTTGGGAATCTAAAAACGCCAAATGGAGCAACGCCTGGATAAATAAACTCAAAGATGATGTGAGAGAGTGTAGGGCTGATGTCGGCATCATTGTATCACGGCATATTCCAGAGGCCTATGATGACATGATGAGTGTGGAGAGTAATATATGGGTCGTAAAGCCGAGATTGATTCCGGCTATCGCGACAGCTTTGCGAAACGCGATTATTCAGGTTTATACGGCCAATCGTAATTCGGAAAACAAAGATGAAAAAATGGAAATACTCTATCAGTTTTTAACCGGCGTGGAGTTCCGCAATCGAATTGAAGCGATTGTGGATAATTATAATGCCCTGCTCAAAGAGATAGAAAAAGAAAAAAGAGCAGCTCAATTGAGATGGGGAAAGCAGGAAAAAGCATTAAGATTGGTGATTGATAATACATTTGGCTTATATGGTGATCTGCAGGGAATTACCGGAAGCGAGTTGAAAATTCCGCTGTTAGATCAGGAAGAAGAGTAGGAGTATTAAATGAAAGAGCCAGATAAAATGTAAAGCGGCCTGAAAATCAGACCGCTTTTTTAATTGCAATTAATAAGGTGCAGTTTCAGATTAACATTTTACAACTTTGCGGACCATGACTTTCTTTTGGCATTTTTCCCACTTGTTTTCCTTATTATCTCTGCAGAATTTATCGTTCCGATCTTCTTTTTCATGACGGCAGCACTTATCGTTCTTATCTTCTTTTTCATGACGGCAGCACTTATCGTTCCGATCTTCTTTTTCATGACGGCAGCACTTATCGTTCTTATCTTCTTTTTCATGATGACAGCATTTTTCATGCTTATCTTCTTTTTCATGATGACAGCATTTTTCATGCTTATCTTCCTTCTCGTAGTCGTGACACTTTTCCTCTTCGTAATCTTTCTCATCCTCGCGGCATTTTTCCTCTTCGTGGCCTTCATCCTCTTTGTGATCGCTGTTACATTTAACGTACACGTTTATTTCAGCGCATTCCTGATTGTCACATTCTTTGTCGCAGTCGACATAAACATTCAGTTTAGCACAAGATTCTTTTTTATAACTCATAGTTATCACCTCCAATGTCATTATATGTAATGTTGGTTGTTGGGTTACTAATTGAGAGGTATATCAGAAAATTGAGAAAATTGTTGACAGAATTAGTTCTATCCTCTATGATTAAAACATATAAAACATATATAAATACTATGTTATTGAGGAGAGGAGATTCACATGAGACAAAATAATCGGTACAATACAGTTCATAATGTTATAAACGATAATATGTGTTGCCGTGGATCTGTATCAATAAAGAAAAATACAGTTTGTTTTCGTGTGTATTATATGACCTGATAAGACAGTAATAAGTCAGTTGAACTGATTATATACAAGAGCAGGTGCTATAATATGTGCCTGCTCTTTTTGTATAATCATAAAGAAGCAGGGAGAAGGTGATTATATGCCGGATAAAGATCATGCGGCAGAAGATGAATACATAAGAATCATCAGAGAAATGGTAAAAGATTTAAGATTTGGCAGCGTCTTGGTGACTGTCCAGAACAGCAGGGTAATCCAGATCGAAAAGAGTGAAAAGATAAGATTGAGGAACTGACCGGACAACCGGAGGTTTTCATAAACTGTGACAGGTTTATAAAACTTCGGTTGTCTTTTTCATTGCAGAAAGGAGTTTATTTATGATCAACACTTATGAGGACTTACAGCGTTCGCATCCATGTTTTGGGAGACATAAGAAGAATCTCGGCAGAATTCATCTGCCGGTCAGCCCGGGCTGCAATATTGCCTGCCGTTTCTGTGACCGGAAATTAAACGACGATGAAATCCGACCGGGGGTAACCTCTAAGGTATTATCACCGAAAGAGGCAATTGTGGTTCTGCATAAGGCCCTAAAACTATGTCCGGAAATTACCGTGGCCGGTATTGCCGGACCGGGTGATACCCTGGCCACCGATTATGCGCTGGAGACCTTTCGCCTAATCGATAAAGAATTTCCGCAATTACTGAAATGTATGAGTACCAATGGACTTTTGTTAGCTGAAAAGGCCGATGAAATTATAGATGTGGGGGTGGATTCTCTTACCGTAACGGTCAATGCTGTAGATCCGCAGATAGAATCGCAGTTAAACCGGGGAATTATATATTCAGGAAAGTATTTCACCGGTGTCGCAGCAGCGGAAATACTGATCAGAAATCAACTTGAAGGGATTAAAAAGGCAGCGGATGGGGGGATTACCATTAAAATTAATACGGTATTGGTACCCGATATCAATGGGGATCATATTGAAGCTATTGCCGAGGCGGTGCAAACAGCAGGAGCCAGGATGTATAACATTATTCCGCTGATTCCCCAAGCCGAATTGAGAGATCAGAAGGCACCCACATGTGCCGAAATAGATGCGGCCCGGCGGGCGGCTGAGGCATATCTCGATGTGTTTCGTCATTGCCAGCATTGCCGGGCAGATGCCGTCGGTATGCTGGGAGGAAAGGATTACGGTGATATGATCTATCAGCGCAGGCTGGTGGGAAGAGAAACCTTTTCCCATGGTTAGTTCAACGAATCATAAGTTTCACTGGATAGGAGGTCGTTATGAAATATAAGATAGCAATTGCTTCAACCGATGGGGTGGCTGTGAATCAGCATTATGGGAAGGCGGATCATTTTTACATAGTGTCAGCGGATAGTGAAAGTAAAATATTTGAATTTATCGAAAAAAGAGAGGTAATACCAATCTGCAAAGGCAGGCGGCACGATGATAATGCACTGCTTGAAAGCGCTTTGAAATTAAAGGACTGCCAGTATGTACTGGTAGATCAAATCGGTTATCTCGCTGAAATCATACTGATTCAGGAAGGACTAGGAGTATTTGAACTGCCCGGTAAAATAGAAGAATCGCTGAACCGTTTATTCACATATATCCAACTGCAGCATTGTTACCATCACTTTGTCAAGTGATAGTATATATGAAAAAAATAGAAAGGGTGCATTTTATGAAAGAAACTTATTCCGGTATCAGGGAAAGCCGGCCGGGGCGGTTAAATGATTTGGGAACAACAGGAGAGGCCGCTGCAGAAGAGTTCAGGGCCGGTTGTCTGAAAAAGGCCGATCGGAGCTTTGCACAGGGGCTGCAGTGTCAGCAGATAAACAGCATGGCAGCACTGATGTCGCTGGATGACGCGGTTTTTATCGCTCATTCGCCGCAGGGCTGTATCGGCTGCACCTCGCTGGCGGTTGATCAATATCGGGTGGGGCAGGCTCACCGCGGGGTGAAGCATATTCGCAATCCCCGCGTTATCGTTACCAACCTGGATCAGAAGAGTGTTATCTTCGGCGGTGAAAAAAAGCTTCGCCAGGCGGTGGAAAATGCGGTTCAGAGATATCATCCCAAATTGATATTTGTATTTGCTTCCTGTGCTTCGGGAATTATCGGTGATGATATTGATGCAATCGTAAAAGAGCTTCAGCAGGAACAGGAAGCACTCGTTATACCGATTCACTGTGAGGGGTTTAAATCGAAGATATGTGCTTCCGGGTTTGATGCAGCGTTTATTTCCATCAACCGATATATCTTGGAGAAGAAAAAACTCCCACGGCAGGAGGGGCTGGTCAATCTGTTCGCACCGGTATCGATCAGTTATGCCGATCAGGTTGAAATGGAAAGAATGCTGAATTTGCTGGGTTTGGAGGTGAATTATATCCCGTTCTACAGTTCTTTAGAGAAAATCAACAGAATTCCTGCTGCTCAGGCTTCCACTTCGATCTGCAAAGTGTTTGCCGACGAGTTTATGAAGACTCTGGAAGAGGATTATGGCATTCCCTATTCGCATACGGTGATGCCGATCGGCGTCCGCAATACCGATAAGTGGTATCACGGTATTGCCGGAGTGACAGGGAAGGAGAAGGAAGCAAAAGAAATCATCGGTCAAGAACATAAACGGATTCTTCCGCTGGTAGCAGAAATCAGAAAACGGTTAATCGGTAAGCGGGTATTTATCTGCGGCGGAACAGGGCGTTCCTTTGCGGCGGCGGCTCTGATTGATGATTTTGGCATGGAACTGGTCGGCCTGGAAACACCTACCTACGATGATGCGGCTCAGGAAGATATTGAGTACCTGAATACAATCCATAAGAATTATGTCGTTGACATTGCTAATATGCAGCCCTTTGAACAGGTAAACCTGGTCAGAAAGCTAAAACCGGATGTTTTTATCGGTGTGCCGGAATGGGCGGCAAAACTAGGGATTCCAACCACCCATGTCCTGGATATGAAGCGTCCGACGATGGGGTATGACGGGCTGTTGTATCTCGGCAACAAGATTGCCGATCAGCTGGAAAATCCCGGATTCAATAAAAAGCTTTCCCGCCATGTCCGGCTGCCGTATAAAGACAGCTGGTATCAGGAGGATGCATTTAAATATATAACGGGAGGAGAACAACATGTCTGATGTATTAGAAAATCCCAGAGGCGGCTGTGTGCTGGCCGGAATAACCGATGTGCTGGGTGCAGCCCACCGCTTATGTCCGATTTTCCATTCCGGACCGGGGTGCTGCATGCAGGCATCTGCGGCGGAACAGGGCCAGTCCGGGAATAAAAATTCCGGTTTTGTCAGCAGTGTTTCAATCCCGTCCAGTAATATGCTGGAGCGGGAAGTGGTGTTCGGTGGGATTAAAAAGCTGGAAACAACGATCCAGGGTGCAGTTGATATTATGGATGCTGATGCGTATTTTGTTCTGACCGGATGTACGGCCGGAATTATCGGTGATGATGTGAACAGTACGGCGGAAGCGTTCCGGGCACAGGGACAGCCGGTTTATGCGATTGATACGCCGGGGTTTGCCGGGGACAGCAATTTGGGTTACGAGGTGATCTGGAATACCTTTATCGATCAGGTTATCGAACCGGATCTGCCAACCGATGAGAAACTGGTGAATCTGTTCGGTATTGTTCCTTATCATGATCCCTTCTGGAGCGGGAATTTAGAGGAATTGTCACGGATATTAGGGAAACTGGGGCTGCGGGTAAATACCTTTTTTACCGGACATCAGGGGATCAATACGATTCGCAGGTCGTCATCTGCGGCTTTGAATATTATTGTAAATCCCTGGTTGTTTAAAGGGCCGGCGGATAAATTTGAATCCCGGTTTGGAGTGCCTTATATTCGTTATCCGGGATTACCGATCGGGGCTGCTGATACAGAGCGTTTTATCCGTCAGGTTGCGGAAGCGCTGGAGCTGGATAGTAAGCTGGTGGATCAGGTCATTGAAGAGGAAGCAGATTATGTATACAGCTACCTGGCACAGGCAATCGGGGTACTGAGCTGGAAACGATTTGCGGTGGTCGGAGATGCTGCCAGCGCTGTGGGAATTACCAGATATCTGGCCAATGACTATAGTTTTACACCGCTCCTTACCATCATCTCGGAGCCGATTTACCGACCGGAGGATAAAGACAGAATCAGGGCCCGGCTGAACGATCTGGAATATGCCAGACCGCCGAAGATTGTATTTGCGGCGGATCAGTATGACATCAACGAAGCATTGATGAATGAGGAAGAAGTATCCTTGATCGTCGGCAGCAGCAATGAATCGGAAGTCGCTGCTTTAAAAGGGATTCAGTTTATTACGGCCACATTTCCGCTCAAGGAGCGGTTGATTTTTAACCGTGCATACGCGGGGTACCGGGGCAGTTTAACCTTAACTGAGGATATTTATGATAATAATTAATAAAGATGAAGGAGGAAATATGATTTGGGCGAGCTAAGACAAATTGCGATTTACGGAAAAGGGGGAATTGGGAAATCCACCACCACTCAAAACCTGACTGCCGGGTTGGTGGAAGCTGGAAAAAAGGTAATGGTGGTCGGGTGTGATCCGAAGGCCGATTCGACCAGACTGCTTTTGGGGGGACTGGCACAGAAGACTGTGTTGGATACGCTGCGGGAGGAAGGGGAAGACATTGAACTGGCGAGAATTATGAAAGAAGGTTATCAGGGGACCAGATGTGTAGAGTCGGGAGGCCCGGAGCCTGGCGTTGGCTGTGCCGGGCGGGGAATTATCACCTCAATCGGAATGCTGGAGAATCTGGGAGCCTATACTAAAGACCTGGATTACGTATTTTACGATGTTCTCGGGGATGTTGTCTGCGGTGGATTTGCCATGCCTATCCGGGAAGGAAAAGCGAAGGAGATCTATATCGTCGCCAGCGGTGAAATGATGGCTCTTTACGCTGCAAATAACATAGCCAAAGGAATCAAGCGTTATGCAAAAACCGGCGGCGTACGAATGGGCGGCATTATCTGCAACAGCCGCAACGTCGACCGTGAGCTGGACTTACTGCGGGCCTTTTCTAAGGAATTAGGAACGAAGCTGCTGTATTTCGTACCTCGGGATAATATTGTTCAGCGGGCGGAAATTAACCGTAAAACGGTCATTCAGTACAAACCTGACTGTACACAGGCACAGGAGTATCGTAATTTGGCCCGTGCTGTGATCGACAATGTAGATTTTACCATACCAACCCCGATGACTCAGGAGCGTCTGGAAGAAATCCTTCTGGAGTTTGGTCTGATGGATTTGGCAGATGATTATAACATTTAATGAGAGGAGGAATCTAGGAATGATCCATAAATCAATTACCGAACTGGTGGGAAAAACACCGCTGTTAGAGCTGGTTCATTACGAAAAGGTACAGCAGCTGCCGGCTAAGATTATCGCGAAACTAGAATATTTCAATCCCAATCAGAGTGTCAAAGACCGCATCGCGCTCTCCATGATTGAAGATGCCGAAAAAAGAGGTCTGCTGAAGCCGGGCTATACCGTTGTTGAGACTACCAGCGGAAATACCGGTATCGGGCTGGCGGCGATTGCTGCGGCTAAAGGATATAAGTTCCGGGTATATATTCAGGACAATGTAAGCGCAGAACGTTTTCAAGTAATCAAAGCTTTCGGCGGTGAAACCATCAAACTTTCGGAAGTACCGGCGGTTGCGCAGGTGCTGGAAGAGACCGGAGGCGATTTCGTGGCGGCGATCAAGACACTGGAAGAAACCGTCCTGGCAAACGAACAGCAGATTTATTTCGTTAACCAGATAGAGAACCCTGCCAATCCAGCGGTTCATGAACTTACGACCGGACCGGAAATATGGCAGGATACCGAAGGCAAAATTGATATTTTAGTAGCATCGGTAGGAACCGGCGGTACAGTTTCAGGGGCCGGGAAATATTTAAAGTCGAAAAATCCAGCATTGCATATCGCAGCCATTCAGCCGGGGCCGAATTCACTGCCCAGTGAGGAAAATCCGGAGCCGGAAGATATCACCGGAGTTCATCCCTTTGAAGGAGTACCTAAAGAGCGGATTCCAGCCACGATGGATCGATCAATTTACGATGAAAAGATTGAAGTGGAGACGGCAGATGCTTATGAAGCGGCCAGATTGGTTGCCCTGACAGACGGCATTCTAGTCGGGACCTCATCGGGAGCTGCGATTCATGCAGCGCAGCAGCTGGCCAGACGTCCGGAGTATAAAGATAAAAATATTGTTGTGATTCTGCCGGATACAGGACTTCGATATCTTTCGACTAATCTGTTTCGCGAAAAGGGGGTAGAGGATGACAATTCAATTAAATAATTCCAATCTCGGGACCCGGGAAAACCGTCTCGGCTCCATTACAGCCTATGTCGGCACTTTAAAAGATCTGGCCGAAAAAAGCGCCTGTGGGACTTTGAAAGGATGTGCCCGATGTTTTTCACAGTCCAGCACCTGCTTGTCAAGCTGTGCATTAAGTCAGCTGGGCGGAATACGGGATGTAGCAGTGATTCACCATGGGCCCTCCGGCTGTTCAGCTACAGCCAGTGGTCAATATATAATAACCAATCAGGTAGCCGCAAAACGGGGCGTGGAGAATCATTCGGTTTATATCGGTACCGATATGAATGAAAATGATACCATTTTTGGAGCTTCCGATGCTCTGTTTGAGATTATTCTTGAGGTGAATCGGCGTTATCGCCCCAAAGCCATATTTGTCAGCAGTTCCTGTGCATCCGGAATTATCGGTGAAGATATTGACTGCGTGGTCGAAGAAGTCAGATCAGAAATTGACACACCGGTAGTACCGGTACATTGTGAGGGCTTTAAATCGCGTATATGGGCAACCGGATTTGATATTTCGGATCATGCCGTTCTGAGTGAAATTGTAAAGCCGCCGAAACAGAAGCGCAATACCATCAACTTTAAAAATTTTTATGAAAGCGCCCGTGAAGAGATCATGGAAATGTTTGGTAATTTTGATCTGGAACCGATCTTTTTATACGCCAATGCAACGATTGAGGAACTGGAACAGATGTCAGAAGCCATCGCTACCACCTGCATCTGCGGAACGCTTGGCAATTATCTCGGGAATGGTCTGGAAGAGCAATATGGTGTGCCGTATATCAGAAGCATTAATCCCCTGGGGATTGTCGGATTTGAAACCTGGCTGCGTGAAATCGCCAGGGTCTCGGGCCGGGAGACTCAGATAGAAAACTATATTCAGGAACAGCGGGCTGTTTATCTGCCGCAGATCGAGGCGGTAAAAAAAGATCTGAAAGGACTCAAAGCGGTTATCGGCATGGGGCCCGGATACACCTTTGAAGTTTCACGGGTGCTGGATGAACTGGGGATTGAAGTAGTCTGGGCACTGGCCTGGCATTATGACAAAAAGTATGAGGATGGTAACATTCCCCCGTCGATGAAATATCTGCTGGAACATGATATAGACTATGAAGCCAGCGTGGCCGATCAACAGAATTTTGAAGTGATGAACATCCTTCACCGCTATCAGCCGGACCTCTATCTGTCAAGGCATCCGGGTTCGACGGTCTGGGCGATCAAGCAAGGCACACCGGCAATCTATGTTGCCGATGAATATATGATCTTCGGTTACAGGCATACATTAGAATTTGCCCATACCATTGTTGACACCATCCGAAACCGCAGCTTCGAGCAAAATCTGGCCAAACGGGTAAAGCTGCCATATACCAAATGGTGGTATGAGCAGGAGGTCGGAAGCTTTTTAGAGGAGGCGAAAAAATAATGGCGAAAATATTAGATAAGCAGCGGTATAAATGCGCTATGAGTGCCATGCAGTCGGTACAGGCGATCGAGAGAGCTATCCCGATTCTGCATGCGGGGCCGGGATGCGCTCAAAAACTTTCCAGTTCCTCCGGGAACTCGGGTTATTTTTCACCGAATATCTATCCTTGTACCAGTATTAATGAGAAAGATGTGGTGTTTGGCGGTACGCAGAAGCTTCACTCAACGATTGAGAACTCTTTAAAAGTGATTGATGCCGATCTGTATGTCGTTTTGACCGGATGTATTCCGGAAATCATCGGTGATGATTCCGCAGAGGTGGTAGAACAGTACCGCGAAGCCGAGAAGCCGGTGATTTATGCTTCAACGGCCGGAATTAAAGGAAATAATTATCAGGGCCATGAGAAAGTGATCGACGCAGTGATTACTCAACTGCTGGAAAAAAGCGATGAAACGATCTCCGGCTTGGTCAATATATAGGCGGATGTGCCTTATCAGGATGAATTTTGGCTGGGGAATTACCGGGAACTGGAAAGGCTGCTTAGTGAACAGGGATTAAAGCCAAATACGATTTTTGGATATCAGCGGGGAATTGAAAATATTAAAAAGATTCCCCAGGCGCAGTTTAATCTTCTGATATCACCCTGGGTCGGTTTGGGCAGCATGAAAAAGATGGAGCAGAGACTGGGGATTCCGTATCTGCATTATCCAACCCTGCCTATCGGCGGGACAGAAACAAGTAAATTCCTCCGCGAGGTAGGAAGTTTTGCCGGCGTCCCGGAAGATCGGACGGAGCAGATGATCCGCGAAAAAGAAAAATATTATTACTACTATATTGAACGATATTCCGATCTCTTTCTGGAGACCCGGGTTATGTCGAAACAGTTTTCGGTAGTGGCAGATGCGCAGTATGGACTTGGAATCACGAAATTTTTGGTCAATGATCTTGGCTTATTTCCGGCCACACAATTTGTAGTTGATGACACGCCCAAAGAATATCGTCAGGCCATGAAAGAATATTTTAATGATTTAAATTACGGTATTGAAGCATCGGTTAGCTTCGAAACGGATGGTTATAAGATTCATAAGGAAATACGGGAGCATGATTATCACGGCTATCCTCTAATCCTGGGCGGATATTGGGAGAAAGAAATAGCATCGGAGACCGAAGCACACTTTTTGAATGTATCATGGCCGGTAAATGAACGACTGGTGATGAATAGTTATTATGTCGGGTACGATGGCGGTTTGAAATTAATTGAAGATATTTATTCGGTTATCAAAACCAGATTTAATTAGGCAGATTGCAAACAGATGGCAGGAGGGGAGTATATGGGTTATAAAATTGCACTGGCCTCATCGGATGGTATAACAGTTGACCGGTCCTTCGGCGGTGCGGAACAATATATAGTATACGAAATATCCAAACACAGGAAGTACGGTGATTCAGAAGTCCGGGCGATACGAAAAGGCGACACAGCATCGGAACAAGGTTCGGGCGGCAGTCAGAATCAGGGTGGGAGCGGCTGCGGCTGCCAAAAAGAGCATCCCGGTGTATCAATGTTGGCCGATTGCCGCTGCATAGTCTGCAAAACGATCGGTTTGCGGATCGAGAAACAACTGGAGAAAAAGGCGATTGCTGCCTTTGCAGTAGAATGCAGCGTAGAAGAGGCCTTAGAAAAAATCACCATGTATTATGATCGGCTTGATCATTCTCAGACTATGCGGGAAATTGCACATGAACAATGAAAGGAATGAAAGCGTATGAAAAAAAATAGAAGATTGGCGGGAATGACAGTTATCAGCAGTTTATTGGCGGCAGTGTTGCTGGGCGGATGCAGCGGCGGTACATCTGTTGAAAGCGGCGACGGTGCTGGTGATAATAGTGCAGAGACAGTGATCGTTGGTACGGGTAATGCTTATGAGCCATATTGCTATCTTGATGAAAATGGGGAACTGGCAGGATACGAGTATGAAGTTCTAAAGGCAGTAGATGAATTACTTCCCCAGTATGAATTTGAGTATGTCACTTCTGATTTTGCCAATGTATTGATTTCGCTTGATGCCGGAAAAATTGATATCGGAGCACATCAATATGAGCTGAATGAGGAGCGGCAGGAGAAATATCTGTTCTCCGAAGAAAGTTATACGACGTATATTACTTACGTGACCGTTGCGGTCAAGAATGGCGAGGTCCAATCGCTGGACGATCTGCAGGGTAAAAAAATGCAGGTAAAAACCGGCAGTAATACCACATACATATTAGAAAAATATAATGAGGAACATACGGACAATCCGATTGAACTGGTATATGTAGATAACAGTACCGACGAAGAGATAATAACCGGACTGCAGAACGGAGTATGGGATGCGACGGTTGTGACCAAACGTGACGCCGACAAATGGAATTATGCTTATGGCGATGGTGCAGATGTGGTAAAACAGGTGGGAGCCCCTGTCGCAACGTCTTTTACCTACTTTGCTTTTGCCAGAGACAATACTGTTTTGCAGGAAGCTATAGATGGTGCGCTGAAAGAACTGAAAGAGTCTGGTGAATTATCACAAATTTCGGTTGATGTGATCGGCGGAGATTACACGGAAGGTGAATAGCCATGACGGATATTTTTAGCTGGAACCGCTTTTTTGATAATATACCCAAGATTCTGCCGTATCTTTCGGTTACCGTGAAAATTGTCCTTTTCGCTACTGTTTTCGGTATTATCCTCGGCATAATCACAGCAATTATAAGAATCAATAAAATCCCGGTCCTGAACCAGATTATGGGAATCTATATTTCATTTATGAGAGGGACTCCGATGCTGGTTCAGATGATGCTGGTCTATTACGGTCTGCCGGTAATATTGGAAGGATTATTTCAATGGAATATCAATCGCTGGGATAAAGTACTTTTTGTCTATATCACTTTTGCATTGAATCAGGGTGCCTTTTTATCGGAGATATTCCGAAGTGCAATCCTGTCAGTGCCGTCAGGGCAATCGGAAGCAGGATATTCGGTCGGGATGACACGGATCCAAACCTTTAAAAATATCGTCCTGCCACAGGCTGTCAGGGTGGCTCTGCCCGGGTTCGGTACTGATTTCATCGGTTTATTTCAAAACACATCGCTGGCTTTCCTGATTGGTGTGGTCGATGTAATGGGGCGTGCCAAGACCATCGGCACAGCGACAAAACATGTTATCGAAGCATATATTTTTATCGCTCTGCTCTTTACCGTCGTTAGTATTGTGATGCAGCTGGGATTTTTCTCTGCCGATAAAAAGCTCAATTATAAAAATGAGGTAAGTGTATGAACATAAGCTGGGATTATATTTTGGAAAGTTTAAAGTCGGGATTGCAATACTTTCCCAATACGTTGAAACTGGTGATGATTCCAACTTTTCTGGGATTAATAATCGGGACGATAATTGCGTTTGTTCAGACCTTTAAAATTCCGGTGATCGGTAAGCTGTCAAGGGTATTGATAACCTTGTATCGTGGGATTCCGATCGTGGTTGCTCTAATGATCTATAATCTTTTGTTTACGCTGAAGTTTGAAGCGGTTGCCCGGTTTTTCCGGCTCAATATATCAATAGCAGATGTTGATCAGATTATAGTGGGAATCTTTGCTCTGACCCTGATGTCTATATGTTTGATGACCGAGTCTATCAGAGGTGGTTTGATCGCAATAGATAACGGTCAATTTGAAGCGGGTTATTCGATCGGTCTGACCAGGATGCAGACCCTGCGGAGAATTATCATTCCACAGCTGATTCCGATCAGTATCCCGCCGCTGACCAATAATGTCATCGGAATTATAAAAGGTTCTTCCATCACGATGGCGATCGGGATTACTGAAGTGTTGGCAGGAGCGCTGATTCCCGGCAGTAAAAGTTATAGTTTTCTCGAAGGGTATATTGCGGCGGCGGTCATATATTGGATGTTTACGGTGATTCTTGAGCAGCTCAGCAAATACCTGGAATTAAGAGGAAAAAATTTTAAAAGGAGCCTGGTATGATTGAATTAAAGCATGCAAAAAAATCGTTTCATAAAACCGAAGTACTGAAGGATGTCTCGATTCGGATTGAAACCGGTGAGGTTATGGTGCTGTTGGGGTCCAGTGGATCGGGAAAAACGACTTTATTGAGGTGTGTTAATTTTTTGGAAAAAGCAGATGGAGGAACTCTCACTATTGGTGAACAGAATGTGGATATGAAACGTGCATCAAAAAAAGAGATTATGGATGTTCGCAGAAAGACCGCATTTGTTTTTCAGAATTACAATTTGTTTCAGAATAAGACGGCTCTGGGTAATGTTATGGAGGGGCTGGTAACAGCACGGAAAACACCGAAAAAGGAAGCGCAGAAATTAGCTGAGGAAACACTTGCCTGGGTTGGTCTGTCTGATAAAATGGACAATTATCCGGCGCAGCTTTCGGGCGGCCAGCAGCAGCGAGTTGGAATCGCCAGAGCCGCAGTGCTGAATCCCGAGGTGATTCTTCTGGATGAACCTACGTCGGCGCTGGACCCTGAATTGGTGGGGGAGATCCTCGCTGTGATAAAAGAGATAGCTCAAAAAGGTATTACGATGATTGTCGCCACTCATGAAATAGCCTTTGCTCAGGATGTGGCCAGTAAGGTGGTATTTATGGATGGCGGCGTTATCGTCGAAGAAGGTGCTCCAAAAGATATCTTCCGCCATCCCAAAGAGGAGCGGACCAGACAATTTCTGGCCCGGATTCTGCCCAGTGAAGATATGTATTATATTTAACGTATTTATCTGAGCGATATTTTGCAAATTGATGATTTTCTGGTACAATGACTGTAGTATAACATACTGTAAACCAGAGAATAAGAATGGAGGAGAATTATGATCAAGTCAATGATCGGGATCGCATTTGATTGTCTTAAAGCAAATCAACTGGCAGAATTTTACGTAAAACTTACAGGTTGGAATAAAGAAATATCCGGTGATGAATTTGCCGCGGTCCGAACACCCGAAGGGTTATTATTGGTGTTTCAGAGTGTACCGGATTATGTTCCTCCCGTATGGCCGTGGGAGACTGGGAAACAGCAGCAAATGGCCCATATTGATTATAAGGTGGATAATTTGAAAGAAGCTGAAGAATATGCTGTAAAGTGCGGTGCCAGAAAATCAGAAATACAGTATTATGATACTTCTTCAGTGATGTTTGACCCGGCCGGACATCCATTTTGTCTTTCAATGATTCAGCAATAAAACACTATCATAAATTAAAGAATTCAGTCACAAACAGGTTAAGGAAGGGATAGTATGGAGCAAAAGGTACTTGTCAAAAGCATACAAGAACACACTGCCAGGGCATTATGGGAAGTGAAAAATATAATAGAGTGCGTCCCTGACGATTTATGGGATAGTAACTATTGTGATATGCCGATGTGGAAACATATTTATCACATGCTTCATTCATTAGATTTATGGTTTATTAATCCGCGGGATAAAAACTTTAAGGAGCCGGATTTTCATGAACCGGATTTAAATAATCTGGATGTTTATGCATCCAAAAAACTTTCGCGAATCGAAATAAACAGATATTACTCTGATATTGAGGCTAAGATTTCAGCTTATCTTGCATCCTTAAATGATCGGGATCTGACCAGATATCCGGCAGCGTGTGAATATTCGGTTTTTACACTGATTTTAGCTCAGCATAGACACTTGCATACGCATATGGGAATGATCATGGGATTTGTTGTTGCCGCAACAGGGTTGTGGCCCAGAGTACTTGGATTGGAAGGGACGTTTCCAAAAGGTGATTATAGTAAATATTTTTAAAATCTGGTATAATAACCGTTAGACTGCGTTAAGCAGAATCGAAGGAGGGAAGCTGATTTATGTTAGATATCTTTATGACTGCATAGTAAAGGCTATTGCAGCAAGCAGGTTATCATTATGTATTAGCCTTTGCTATTCCTGAAATAAATACTAAATTTGGGAGTGCAGAATATGGGCTACAAGAAAGCAGCGAGAGTTTTGCCGGAGGAACTGCTGGCGTCGATACAGCAATACGTGGATGGTGAATACCTCTACATCCCCAGAAGAACGGAATCCAAGAAGAGTTGGGGAAGCAGCACGAATATCCGCAGTGAATTAAAAGTGCGGAATGAAAATATTTACGCGGACTATAGTCTGGGCTGGGAGTGCCGGGACTTAGCGGATAAATATTATTTATCGATAAAAAGTATTCAACGGATCATAAGACAGTCAAAATAATTAAAGTATATCTTGAGTCGGTACCAAATAGTACCGGCTCATTTTTAATTCAGAAAAATGTTTGCGGTGGCTATCGTAAAACAGTGATGCTAAAATTAGATTTATCAAGATGAGAAGGGAGCAAATGGTTTTGAGAAAATTATTTGATAATCCACCGGTTATGAATTCCTTTTAAGAAATATTAGAGAAAGGAATTTATATATGCAGAAAATTGTATGGGAACTGGAATGTTTATCGGCTCCCAAAGTAATAAAATACTGCAAGAGGTGTGAGGCCAAGAAAAAATATGAATCATCCGGCTTGTTTCGCATAAATGCACAGCGTAAAAGTCTGGATGTCTGGCTTATTTATAAATGTGAGAACTGCAATGATACGTGGAATGCAAAGATATATGACCGTATCAGTCCGCAGAAGATAGATGCGCAAACGTTGGAGCGGTTTCATCAAAATGACCGGCAGCTTGCCGACAGTTATGCGATGAATTTCGAATGGCTGAAGAAAAATCAGGCAGATGTCGATTTACCCGCATATGTGGTCAGGGGACCTGATTTATCATTTGGCTCTGACACAGAGATATGGATTAAGAACCCCTCTGTATTGCCGTATAGAATTTCAACCGTATTGAGGAAAAAACTATCCTTATCACGAAATCAATTTGAAGATTTTATATTGCAGTGTCAATTGAAGAGCAGTACCGACGGCGATCTTAAGAAGGCAAAGCTTTCTAAAGAAGCAGTAATCATTTATTACAAATAATTATGAAATTGAGGAACTGGTGAAAAGGTTGAGCAATCAACCATGAAGCACAGTTCCTCTTATTTTGCTGCAGACAGGTTTAGGTTGAGAGTTTGTGAAAAATCGTGTATTCTATAAATTAAGTTAGGTGGACCAAGAACTAAGGTTAAAAAAAGAAAGAAGATATTTTTTTCAGCTGATTTAATTTAGAAAGGAGAGCGGCATGAACGAATACCATTTTGTCATATCAAATGCTAATTTACCTCCGCGCAGCATCTAAATCCCGAAATAATATGAATAGGAGATGGAGATGTTTTACGTAAGTGAGATTTTCAAAACTGCCCCGGCGCAATTTACCACAGCGCTGCAGGAGAAGGTATACGAAGCGCTGGAACAGCTGAAAATGCCATTTGAGCGCGTGGAGACCGACGAAGCAATCACAATGGAGGATTGCATTGTGATCGACGAAAAACTTAATATGGATATGGTTAAAACTTTGTTTCTGTGCAATAAAAAAAGAACTTTATTCTATCTCTTCATAACGACTGGTGAAAAACAGTTTGATACGAAAAAATTCTGTGAATTACTTGAGATTTCACGGGTATCATTTGTATCCCAAGACCTGTTTGAAGAGATACTGGGAACGAAGATTGGTGCAGCAACCGTTTTTAGTGTACTGACCGACTGGGAAAAAACCATTCAGGTTATTTTTGACCAAGAGGTCGCAGATCATGAATATTATGGCTGCAGCGATGGTACAACCAAAGGATATATGAAAGTAAAAACCAAAGATATCCTGGAAGTGTTGCTGCCATATTCAAAGCATAATTATAAAATTATTAATTATTAATCGAAAACCTGAAGAGGCCTCTTTTATTAGTAATCATCTCATAAAAGGGGTTTCTTTATATTTTATCATCCAAGGAGGGATTGATTATGTTGAAAGCAAAAGCATTGAAAAAAGGCGATAAAGTAGCAATCGTCAGCTTATCTAGTGGTATGCTCGGCGAAACGTTCTGTAAGCATAACATTGAAATCGGAGTAAAACGTTTAAAGGAATTTGGCCTGGAACCGGTCTTCATGCCCAATTCGCTTAAGGGCATTGAATATTTAAAAGCTCATCCGGAAGCGAGAGCGGCCGATTTAAAAGAGGCATTCAGCGATGACTCAATCAAAGGAATCATCTGTGCAATTGGGGGTGATGACACTTATCGGCTGCTGCCATACCTGATGGAGGATGATGAATTCCGAAAGCTAGTATCGGAAACCCCCAAACTATTCACCGGTTTCTCTGATACAACAATCAATCATCTCATGTTTTATCAACTCGGTCTGACAACCTATTACGGACCGTGTTTTATCTGTGACCTGGGTGATATCGGTGAGGAGATGCTGCCCTATACCCGCAGAGCGTTTCTGGGATATTTCTCCGATCACGAATTAACTGAGATTACATCGAGTCCGTTATGGTATGAGGAGCGGGTTGACTTTTCGAAGCGCGCAGTCGGCACAGAGCGAATATCGCATCGGGAAAGCAGAGGATTTGAACTGCTTCAGGGCAGCGGAAATTTTAGCGGCCGGTTATTGGGAGGTTGTTTGGAAAGCCTTTATGATATTTTGAGCGAAAACCGCTATGATGATCAAAAAAGTATCTGTGAAAAGTATAACCTGTTTCCGGCAGAAGAGGATTGGGCAGGTAAGGTGCTGTTTATTGAGACCTGTGAAGAGACACCGACACCT
>Ga0153996_1000383_pt1 | contig 20143 bp, 15 predicted proteins | sample TSNC080MetaG_FD_104728 | JGI IMG/M metagenome (GOLD analysis project Ga0153996, IMG submission 104728) | Attine ant fungus gardens microbial communities from North Carolina, USA - TSNC080 MetaG | ecosystem: Host-associated > Fungi > Mycelium > Unclassified | place: USA: North Carolina, Lumber...
CAGAAATGTTGTCCTTTTGCAAACCAAGCCTTGTAGGGAGTATACCATTGCCATTCTTGCTCCATCTCTAAGCCGGGCAAGGCATCCTGGAATGTTTCGTATGCGGCGTAACTGTCACCCAATATTTGCTCCAGCAATTCTCTCGTCGGCGTCACTTCAGGTTCTCTTAACCGTAGATTTTCGTGATCGTTCATTTTCCTGCTCCTAACTTATCTCTGGCTTCCAGAATAATATTTGCCGCATCAACGGCAAGCTGCATATCCTTTTCGCCAAGTTTATCCTTATAATATTGTTCGCTCATCTTCTCGCCCCAAGAAGGAAGTGATTTGTGAGTTAAGTGCCGTTGACTTTACAACCGAGTGTAAACATAATGGGAAGCTTCTATTTCGACAGTAATAAAACATCTTTTAAATTAAGCATACTTAAACTTAATAATATGATTGCAACTATTCTGTAGGATCACTCAATTCTTTGAGCGATATTATTTCTGACTTTATTTCATCGTATGTTACTATTGGAAATAATACTTTTTTATAATAAGATTCAAACACCTTATTAACCACCATATAGGGTTTTATCTGATATATACACTCTCCTAGATCATATCCTATATTAGAAAAGAAAGAACGATAAACTTTAGAAAAATAATTGATTCTTTTCTGAAACTTTTCATCAAACTTTTCTTCTTTGAAAAACCGTTTTTGTTCATTACTATGCTCAAAAATAGAACCTATAGGTTGTAATACTTTGCATTCAATAATAAATACAGTTTTTAAAGAGTTACATAATCCTATTACATCATAATCTCCCAACTCATTTATAGATGGGTGATTACCTTTTCTATCTTCTCGACGAATATCAACATCGTGTTTGTAATAGTCAAATTCTAAGTCTTTAAACAAATGCTCGATATCAGTTGAAAACAGGTGTTCATAGTAATTTTTCCATTCAGCCAGTTTATTTACAACATTTGGAAGTCCGATTTCATAAGGAGGATAAAATTGCAAAAGCCCATTCGTCCATCTTTTTCTGATTTCATCTGTCATAATGGGAGAATAAATATAATTATCACCATCTTTTGATAGTGGCTTTATTGAAAATCTATCGTTTCTTTTTTCCCGCTCCCATATAGGGAGAATTGGACAATCTTTACCGCTTATTGTTTTTAACTTAGATGCGTTTATAGTCAAAAATTCAAACGCTCTTTTTGCATCGTCATAAGAAACGTCCTCAAGCACAAATGAGCAATAATCTTTGACCACATCATCAATATTAATTTGAAACACATTTGATGCTATTTCGTTGAATCTTATTTTTTCTGAAGGGAAACTGCTTTCCGACAACTGATGTAATACAGATTCGAGTACACGAAACCTCACTCCGGTATCTACATAAAATGCTATTGCCACTTTTTCAAAATATTCCTTGTCTTTTTCGATTCCTTTTATATCATAAGTGTCAGAGCTCAATCGGCGTTTATTGGTAGTTGAATATTTTGACAGATATACTTCTCCTAATTCTACATCAATTCTATAGTCATCTAAGACGCACAAGTTTGTTTTTGAATCTGTGTGGAAACAAAGATCGGAGCTGTTTTGTAAGGAAACAAGCCATTGTGCGAACGACATAAGTTCAGATAGTGAAATATCATCAATGTTTGTTTTTCCACGATTATCAATTAAATAAAGATTCGTTTCGAGAAGGTAAAGTAATGATGCTTGATTATTTTTTGAATCTTCAACAGCTTGCAGTGCCTTTTGGCGAGAATTTCTCTTTTCCCTTTCATCGATATCCTCGCTTAACTTAAAACTCTCATGATTCATTCGACTTGAAAATAATTCAGAAGAATAGGCTGAAAGTAATTTTATGTGTAATTCAATACGATCAAATTGAATTATTTTCTTTTCTAAACTCTTTACCGCATTTTCTTGGATTCTCCGTACTATACCAGTAGCATCTTTTTGCTCATAAACACCTGGTACAATATCAGCTGCTGCAGTTATCTGTGCAATCTGTTTTCGCACAGATAATTGAGAAGTGTCTGTTTCTTTTATTTTGTCGATATTTGTGTTGAAGTAATAATCAAGTTTTATAGCTTTAGTTTCTACGGTTTTCTTTTTTGTCTTTTGTTCTTCTATTATTTTATATACTTCAGCTAAATCTCCCGAATATGTGTCTAATAATGGCTGGAATAGTTCATGAATCATTTTATATTCAATAACTCTATTATCTGCCATCGAAATATCTTTCATAAGTTTACTACAGTCAACTTCATAATCAATACTTATAGTCTTATCATTTTTTGACATATTACTAATATGAACATATTGTGCACATCCTGATTCCCATGATAATGAGTGACAACATAATTGAATATAGAAACAATCAAGACATAAAATTGAGGAAAACGATGCTTGATATTCTATAACAAAACGTTCAACAATTCCCCTAAAAGTTTCCAGATTAATCTCTGTTTGTTGTGAACAATCTTTTCTGAGTATACTTAAAAAATCGTAAGATAAATAAATGGTACACCTATTATCCAAAATCAATACCGACCCACCCAGTTCTCTTGATTTCTTTGCATATTGATATGTGCCATTGTCATCAACAACAATATTCCAACACTCCGGCTCACAAAACTGACTGCTATGGAGATGGAACGGAAAGCATTTATTAAGTTCAAGATATTTAGTAAAAATATGAGCTGCTGATGTATCTATATCAGAATATATATTTTGATATTCTATTGCACCCTTAGAGATATAACCTTTTTCTTGTAAAAAGAGAGTATAATAATCAGAAGCCCCTCCCCAAAAAAGTACCTGCGCTTCTTCTTTTTTGCTTTTCTCATCAAACTCGGCCAACTGTAAAATGTTTTCGGAAACCATGATCATGTACATCATATCAATAGCCGAATAAATTCTTCGCTCTTCTTTACTTCCAAATTTGAACACTGTTTCATCGACATTAATGTGTTCGTCATAGCAGATTATATGTAACTGACAGTTTTCATTGAGTTGATATGCTTTGTAATGGTCTTCTGATACTTTTTCCGCAAGATTTACAATGCTCAATATTTTATTAGCAAAAGCATTTTCTATTTGTGCAATTACTGATAAGTATTCGCTGTCAACATCAGATGTATCAAAAAAAACGATTAAAGAATCATCTTGAAAATAGGCGAAATTAGTGGATTTTTCTTTGATGGGCATTCTGCTATTTAAAAATATACAGTTTTCTATAAGTTGCGCTGAATAGCTATCGTCATGGCAATATATAGATCTGATTTTTTTAACTAAAGAATCCTTAATTATTTTTGTAACGTCTTTTTTTGACATCATTACTACAATATTTGTGAAATAATCAATAATTAAAGAAGGATTGAAAAGAGGATAGCTTCCTTCGTCTTTCAGAATAAAATGACTTTTTATTATGGAATTATTAGTAGTGGAAAGTATACTCAACAAAGTGTTATCAAGGCATTCCCACATTTTATTATCAAAGAAACATTGCACAGATTTAAAATAATCAATACTGGGGCATTCGAATTTCGGAGAAAGAGAAAAATCGCCGCTTATAGGCGTATTATTTTTAAAAAGTTGTGTAAGCATATTGTTACTGTAGTTTATAATTTCGTAAGAAAAAGAATCCATGCATACAGCTTCACTTACTGAATCTAAAAACTGGAGATCAGCAAATATTGGTGAAGTATGTCCAGTTCCAGTGATAATAGAGTAATACCTTGATTTGTAACTTAGCTTTACTTCGCCAAAATCCATTAATACAGGATCGTCATATACAGAGATTTGAAGAATTGGATAAATAGCTTCAAACAAAGAAATGAATTCATTATATGAGCTGACTTGCTTGTTTCCCCACTCTTCATTATGAGCAGCAACTGCATTAAGTGCCAAGCAACTCTCCTGCGCACCTCGGTTATTGCGCCATGAAGTTATTGCAAATATTGACTGAATAATCGATTGAAAATCATATTGTTTAATTATGGGAATTAATCTTTGTTGCTTTTCTTCCAACATAGCGAATCCATCAGAACCGTCGACAGCATCGTTCATCAACTTACGCCTCCTTCTCGATGTTAACATGTATTTTTTACTTGTTATATAACTTCAAAACAGAATCTACTACTATTCCTGATTTCAGATTATTGCTACTATATGTTTGTCCGGTTTAAACTTAATGGGCGACTCACTTGTATACCATATTGGGAAGCTGATTTCGGCTGTTAGGTACTTTTCAGCTTAATCCCAACTTTAATTTCACCCCATTAATGTCTATATTTGTTTCGTGGTTTCTCAAAAAATTGCTTCGCAATTCTTCTAATGTAACATAAATAAAATTTAACTTCTCTAAATTTTCTGTTGCATCAACCGCCATCGCTTCAAGTTCATCTTTTACCTTGTTATAATTCTTTTCATCTTTTTCACCCATCGAAGATAGCGATTTTCTTAAACTTGAGAACAGGCTGTTAAAACCGCTATCTGCAAAACCCTCTTCAAATCTAATATTGACTAATTCTAAAATATACGGCAACTTTTCCACATCATCAATTTCAGCAATAGCAGATTGCATTAACTCTTCTCGCGTGAACTCATTTGCCCCAGCCCTAGTTTGCTTTATACGCTGAATATAATACTCAATTCCTGCATTACACCCCATACTTATTAAATACCCCATCATACTATCTTCATGTTCTGCTTTTTCAGCAGAGTTAGCCCTTTTGGTCAGGAGTTCAACTAACTTATCATTTTTTCGCTGATAAAGTTTCCCAGATGCATATAAAAGTGCTTCATCATCTAGATCTCCAGCTACTTCATAATAAAATTTATCTATATCCATAAATTCAATTAGATAGTCGATTGATACTCTTCTAGACCACATATCACGGCTATTGTCTATAGAAACGCCAACGGCAACATCCACTATTTCCGCAATCCTTCTTTTTGTGCAATATTTGATATGGTTAGAGTACACTTCATCACTGAAAATTCCGTTTTTTAAGTTTTGAATTACTTTTTTCTTCATCATCTGTGATGTTACATGTTTTTCAACATAGTCAAAGCAGCAGCTATATCTTTGATTATCCTTCCCAATATACATCGCATTTGGAAGTAGGAGCATATCAAGCATAATATTATCAATATATTTAAAATCAAAATACATCGCAAAATAAATAATGGCTGGCACCCAATTCGGCCAAGTAATACTGCCGTCATCGTTGAATTCGACTTCTTCTATAAAATCCCCACTTGCTAAGTAGCTATCACACAATGATTTGATGTATTCTTTTTGTTGTTCGCTAATATCCACTTTTACCTGCTTGTCTTCGAGCACCTTGAGAATTTCCCAAATTTGAAAATTAACCCAATCAACCGTTTCTAAAGATGCAGCTATTTCCTGTGTTTCATCTTTCCAACCATAGCATATGCAACCTTTCACTTCACGCAAATCCTCATGCTCTCTAAAAAGCTTATATGGCAAACGCTTGGCTTCTTTGCGAGTAATATTAGGCTTCCCGCCCAACCTAACCACATCATCAATAAGTCCTTGGAATTCGGCCTTATTAAACAATGCATCAAAAAAACTCTGCATCCCTTTTTTTCGCCATTTTGCATTATCGTAGTACGCCCGTCTTGTGATTTGCACTCCAGTCTTTTCTTTTATTAATGCCACTAATCCGTCTAGCTCATCAGTATCCCTAATCGCCATTTTCGCAAACTCAATAACTATTTGTCCATCAATTTTGCCATCTTTGTAAAGTATCGTAAGCTCGTGAATACATTTATCATTTGATATATCCTCCAACAAATAAACTTTTTCAAGATTATTCTCTTGTGCCAATTTAATAAAGGCTTTAATTCTAGTATCTGTATTATCAAAGAAATTCAAGATATCTTTATTATTTTCATATCTTTTGCTGTTTACAAAGAGCTTAAAAATATGTTCAAAAACCACCTCTTCGCCACGATAATAAAATTTCTCTGCTACAATCAAAATATTTTTTATTAGGTTATCGTCAATATGTTCAGAATCTTCATTATATTTTCTCTCAATATATTCTATAACCTTTACAAAAGCGTCCAGAGTGCTGATTTTAGTTATTCCGTTAAATAATTCAAAACGCTCATTGCCTACACGAATGCTTTGATTATCACTTCTACCATAGACATTATATTTTAATCCATCGAGAAAAAAATCAATATTCGAGTCTAAAAATACTGATGTAATAAGATAAACATACATGCTATATCTTATCCAAGAATCATCACTATCTTTAAACTTCAACATAAGTCTATTCGTTAAATCGTCAGACTGCAATTCATGTTCTGCTAATGCCAATATAGCCCTACTACGTTCGTACCCCTGCCGTCCATCATCAAAGATTAACGTAGTTAATACTTCAGCAACGGCATCATTTTGCCCATGCAACTCTTTAAATTCTATCAAAAGCACAAGGGCGTTAGATAGCACAAAATAGTTTGTACTGTTTTTTATTTCTTCTAGCAAAAACAGAAGTGTTTCCTTGCACTCGCCAAACTTGACCAACTCGCTGTTTGAGATTTCATCCGAGCGAAGCCACATTGCTTTTTCGCCATAAGATGTAAAAATATTCTTAAATAGTCTAATTCTCGTGTCTTTCTTGACTCTATCTTTTTCAAATTTCATCAATAAATTAGGGGAGTTTTCTAATGCCCAATTTAGCAACTCATCATTTTTGCTAATGTCTGCAAGAAATGACAATGTATTTGCCCACGATGGTTTAATTGTTTTTTTATCAAACGAATATGTAATGCAAGAGATAATCTCATCTCTTGTATTTTCTGCAAGCCACTTTGCCGCCAAATATTCGCCGAAATTGTTATGCACAAACTGCCACTCTTCTTTATTGTTTTTACTCCAAATTCCACTATGCTTTAGTAATTCTCTAGCATCCAAGTCCGGGTGCAGTATTTGATATTCCGTTTCAGATAAATAGTTTCTGCCCAAGCACTCGAGTGTAATCCCAGTTTTCTTTAATAATTCCATAAGGCTCACTTCTAACTCGGGAAGCTTTCGATTTGCAGACCTGAATTTTTCCACATCTATTTTAAACTTACTTTTAATTAAATACTCCATAAGTTCTGTACGCTTAGGCAGTCTACCATCTTTGTGATACAGATTCGCTATTTCAATCAAATAGAATGGCAACTTGATTAAATATTGAAGTTTTTTATCTGCTATTTCATCAACGAAACCCTTGATGGGTATTCCCGTAGACTGCAAATAATAATCTCTATCTTCGCTTGTCAACGGACAGATGGAATATGCTTGAAATCCCGCTATAGTCCCAGAATATTTTCCATCCTCACTCGCCTTTTTATAAAAATTGCTTCTCGATGATATTACAAATTTTGTATTCGGATTCATTTTCACAAATTCCTCAAGTTGACATATAAAAGTATCAACATTTTGCTCTTTTATTTCATCAAATCCATCTAAAAGAAATACTAAGTTTTCTATCGGCACATCTTTGTATTCGGTCGGGATGAACCCCTCAATAGTTTTATTTATATAATTATTCAACTTACAATATATAGGGAATAGAACTCCCTTATCTGTGCTTAATTTATGTGCTAAATATTGCAGTTCAATAGATTTTCCGCTACCTGCATCGCCAAGCGAAACTGTTAGTCTATTCCGTTCTGTAATCTTTTCAAGCGTATGCTTTTTATCTGAATACAAATAATAAAATTCATTTTGCAGTAGCGTTTCACAAAGTATGACATGTCTTTTAATATAATTATCAGGTTTTGAGAATGGAATTTTAGGGATAGTTGCTAACCAATTTTTATGTTCCAAGAGCGATTTTTGTTGTTCTAATTCTGTTCGCCGCTCCATATCCTTCTTCCATTTTTTCAGTAGTTCTACTGGATATTTTTGCTCATCTCTATCAATTATGCCCGCACAATTAGAGCACAACCATATACCGTTGCTTATATCTTTTCTTTGTCCTGATGTTAAGCTACTATCGTATCTCTTGTCTTGCCCATTAGCTGATGCTCCAGTAATATGTGCTGCTATACCTGAACTGATTGATTTATTTTCATCTGAATTAGGCCCAATGGTAATATTTTGACAATCGGGATTTGAACAACGATATGCCACTCGCTCTGCTAGTTTCCGCTTTGTAGCTAATGTAAAATTATCTCTGGTCTTCGCCATATTGTCACTTCCTTCATATATTCCATTATAACCGAACTGCGCATTATTGCTATAACTAGAAATCTGGCAACTCAATGCGAATTACACATTATAACCATTACTCCTAAATACTATACTATATAAAATTATAAACCAATTTTCACAATCTATCAACAAGAGATTTCACCATATCTATTTTCTTTTTTCTGGCTTTGGACCGTAAAACGGAAGCAGTTCTACTATTGAGGTTTTATCGCTCACCTGGCTTACATATCACAAAACTCATGGACACAAACATATACAAAATGAAAACAGGCAAGGAAGAACAGAAACCAAACTTCCCTGCCCGATTGACATTCAGTAGAATTCATTTACAATTCAAGCCCATAATCCACCTGCTCCCCATATTCCGGTTCTGCTTCCGGAATCTCCTCGTATTCCTTCTCCTTCTCTGCTTCAAGCTGCATTGACAGAAACAGCGCAACCGGCGCATCTGTCTCCGGAATCTGTTCTTCTTCCGTTACAAATCCATTAAACGCCTGCGTATATTCAGAGAAATTCCGGTGTAAAGTAGCGTTCAGGCTTTCCGGTGAGATGATCAGACCTTCTACTTCATTGAATACAGATTTTAACTCATTCAAAGCAACCGCACTGGACTGGGGACTGTAATACAGATATTCACCACTCTGATTTCCAAACGATATCCCAAGTGGTGTCATATAGTTTTCCGCAATCAATTCATGGACAGCAAGCTGCTGCCCTTCATCAGTCGGAATAAAAAAGACTCCATTTCTTATTTTCTGCGGCTCTTTGGCTTCTCCATTTTGGGAAGTTTCCGGTGCCGGACATTCTCCAAAATAAGCTGCCAAATCCAAATGACCAGTCCGCTTGATTCCTTCCATTTCCTTTACCGCTGCCTCTTCTATCTTTTTGCATAAGGCAATCCGTTGCTGTAATACCTCATACACAGGAATGTCTTTGGTATTCTCATCAAAACAAAGCCAATCGCCGCCCTTTGCAGCCATTTCAGCCGCTTTGGGTGACAAATTGGCATCTTTATGAGCCATAATGCCAGTGTGCTCAACTCCATGCTCATCCTTCGCAATGATCATATAAATATTAAGGGTAATTTCTACACATGTATTGATTGATCCCCATATAGATTCCTGTGGTTGATTGTGCATCATATATTCTCCTGTTCTAATTTTTTATGAAGCCAACATTTCTTACCGCTCAAATACATTTTCTATCTGACTGAATAACTTGGTAAAGTCAAATACTCTTTCCTTTTTTCCCAGTTCCGGAATAATATCCTCGATCTTGTCAATCAGAGCCGCAACAGAATTTAAATCCTCCTGATCCAGATCATTATCAATAGTCCGCATTTTGATAAGGCCTGAGTGAAGAATTTTCAATTCTGTTTCGGAAAAGAGCTTCTTTTCATCCACCAGTCCGCTTCTAAGAGCGAAATTTTCAAAGGCATCTTCTTTGCTATAGAAATACTGACGCTGGATGGCGATATTTCCATTCTCCACATCCTTCCGATATGTGGAAAGGACATAATCAAAGATTGGGTGATACTTGCAGGCCAAAACCACACCGTTATGCTCATTGATCTTGACAACTCCGTTTTGTACTTTAGCCGCCAGCTCATCATCATATGGTTTGTCGGAGCATATCCCACAGGCAATTGCGGTGGTCTTCGCCAGGCTTTGGAGCCGTTCCATCTGCTTTTCATCCACTTCCACAAAAGGATTCTTTATAATGGTATCCTGCTTGCCGTAAAAGGCGATCTGCCGGTCACGGTGATAAATATCCGCCACATAATCCGGGGAAGATGGTGGGCGGATGGAAAATCCTTTCTTTTCCAGGACTTCAAAATAGGATTTATAGAATTCTGTTTTACTTTTCATAATGTGCCTTACTCCTGTAATTTTTATTAAGATTGCTTTTAATTCTGCAAAAGAGGCAAAAAATATAGCTACAGCAAAATGCCATAACCATCGCATCAACAACAGATTTATCCGGGATCCCGCGATTCCCTTTACCCGGATATCATCATGTCAAACATATTGAACTGCTTCTTTTCATTCTCATAACTGGTATTTCCCAATAGCGCGATACATCCATAGGCCCTCCAGGCAGTCCACATGATACACCCTATTCAATTCCATACTTAATGCTCATATCCTTTATCCTGATATTTTAAATACAACTCCTTCTGCGCGGCTTTAGAAAGCTCACCGCTATTTTCCTTGTTCCAGTCCTCAAGTTCGGCTTCATTCGTGCCAACAACTGAATTCAGCATATCCAATATCTCCATCACTAACTGTTCCGCAAAGAATGTGCGGCGGCTTTTTAGGTGTTTTTCAGATTTTTTCTCAGCTTCCAGACGGTTCAAGCTTTTCACCATTCCCAAAATCCGGTTGGCAATTATCTTATCCGCTTCCTTACCAAATTGCGCTTTTATTTTGTCCAAATGCTCTGTATCAGCACTGTACAAAGATGACATTTTTATCTTACTGTCAATATAATCATCCTTCAGTGTCTTAAGTGTAAGATTATGCTCCAGAAGAAATTCTACCAAACTGTCCGCTTCACCCTTAACCTCCGGCGGCAACAGTTGGTATGCAATTCTTCCTTTTAGCGGTAAGATTGCTTTAATCTGAAATACCCGGTTTGCTATTTCATTCAATACCACATCGTCCAATTCCATTGATTCTTCAAACTTCTCTTCTCTCTCATATCCTCTCCATTGCCACCACGGATTGCCTTTTCCCTGCCGCCGGATATGGCACTCAAATTCATCCACCAGTTCATCACTGATTCTTCGCAGATTTTCTACCGCAAGATTTTTCTGTTGGCCAAATTCTTTGATTTTGAACGCAAAGGTATCCCTGATCATCTGTTTCCGGATGGCATTTGGAATCGCCGGATGGGTATAAGGATTCTTCACCCGTGACGAGGTATCCCAAAAGACTACGTGGATATGGGGATGTTTCTTCTCCTTATGCAAAGCACAGGCCCACTGCAAATGCTCTCTTTTAATATGATTCTTCTCGGCAATCGTCATGATATGATTCTCAATATATCGCTGCCAGGCTTTCTGATCCTTCAGCATCAGTTCATTCGCCGTCTCTTCATCAAAAGAAATAATACTCCTATACATCGTGATGTGCTTTTTAGAATTTTGATATACCAGACGGGCGATCTCTTTCCAGTCCGCAAATTCGGTAAGAGGACCTGGTTCAAGTTTTCCAAACAAACCATGTTCCATCCCCTCATTTTTTGCCACCCTGGGACGGGTGGCAATATAACGGATATGGGCATAATTCTTGCCGGCAGTGCTTTTATAATTAGGATTTTGGAATCTCTGTTTATAGATTAAGATGGATATTACCGCTCAACTCCTTTCAGCGATCCCATACATCTTTTGGTGGATCGTACAAGATATCATATGTCGTCCCGTCTATCGTTCTAAAAAATCGTTCCTGCTTGCTGCCAGCGTCTCTAACAGCTCAAAATCAAATTCCTCCACCCAGTTGTCTTTGGCAATCCGCTTCGCCTCTTCGATGTCCGCTTCGGTCGCTTCTGCGATGCTGACAATCTCAAAGTCCTCGCCGAATGCCATTATTCCGGAAAAATAAAAATTAATATATCCTTCTACACTCCAAAATGGATGGCCATGGAAATCCGTGGCCCGCCCATTATCCCAATCCAGAATTACAAACGATTCTTCGCTATACGCGGTTTTTATCTCTATTTTCAGCAATGTTCCTTCTCCTTTCTCATGCCTTTTTATGATGAAAATCCGTACCCAGAAAATTATATGGAAGTGATTTCCCGGAATACGGGGCAAAGTAAGCTTCTGGTTCTCTCATTTCCATACTGCTCTTCATATTCCTTCTTTCCCTCAAATGCAATCGAGAGATTCCCATGAACATTCAGCCATTCAATGACAAACCAAAAGCCCAGTCCCCTCTGATCCGGCTGCCACATGCCCCGTTCATTGAACATGCCGCCCCGCAGGACATAATCCGCAATTTTCGGTTCTTCTCTCTGTACCTGCAGCATTCGATCCCGATCCTGCGTAATCCCAAATAAGCAATAAATACAGCCGGTACGGCGGCACTTGGTGGTGCGGAATTTACAGTCCGTATATTCTCTCAGGTACTCATGGAAGGAAATCTGCCCTTTTACTTCATTCTTTTTTATGTATGGCTCTATTTCCCCGTAACAATCGGCCCAGGGATGCTTTAGATCCAGCATTCTGATTTTTTCCTCCGGCCATCCCTGATTGCGGTAACCGTCATAAATAGTCTCAAGGATCTCATCATGATACTGATATAGATATCGAAGGATGTCTTGTTCCCGCCAAAAAGCCATGGGAGTGCTGTTCGGCTCTTTGCTCTGAAAGGAATTGCAGCCGCTTTTCAGCCATTTTCCCTTCCGCAGCTGGCTTTCTTCCGCCATGGTCGCTATGATCGGATACTTGCCTGTTCGCTTACTGAACCGGTGCATCGGCTTTTTCTTCATTTCCCGACAGCAGATATCTGACAGTTCAAAGGGCGCGTCCAGTAAAAAGCGATACTTTGGCCGGTTATAGATGCTTAAATTACCATCCTTTCTTCTGTTGGTTCCTTCCAGCCGTTCCAACCGACCCTGCTTATAGGGTCCTTCCTTCGCATGCCTGGCTACCCAGACATAGCTTGCTACCTCCTTTCCAATCACCGGATATCCGTACTGAATCACCACCTCTTTAAACGTTATCTCCGGTTTTACCCAGGTCACATGTTCATAATGTTTGACAAATTGTCGCAGGCTCTGGTACTCCAGTCCTGTATCCGCGAAAACTGCCGGTAATCCAGGATACATCTGCCGGAGAATATGTAAGAGCACTGTCGAGTCTTTCCCTCCTGAGAAAGCCGCATAAACACAGTCCTCCCCAAATTCTTCGACAAACTCCTGAATACGGAGCCGTGTTTTCTGTATCTTCACCTCAAGTGGCAAAGCCTGCAGCATTTTTAATTCCGTTTGTGTTGGCATCTTTTATGAAAGGAGCCAGGAATCCTGTTGCGGTGGCCACCGCTCCAACCTCCTTTCCTATTTCATTATGTTTTTTCTGTTACATTCCAATTAATCATGATTAAAATTCTTCCTTCCTTCGAAACAACAGTTGATCCCATGCATCTTCCGGCGAGTCGTACTCCTCATCCTCAGCTGCACGGCAGGCACAAGCATAATTTTCCATCGTGGTGTGATAACGCTTGGTCTCTCCCATTAAGAATTTCACCCCACCCTCAAGACTGGGTGGGGTGGTTTCATATTTCTGGTAGAAACGATAGCGATCTGTTCGGGGTTCCGGTTTTGGTTCCAGCATATCTATAAATTCCTCATACCCAAACGGACATACCCGGCCAATCTCTTGGCAAGCTGCATTTAGAGACAGCAGCGTATCTGTCAGTTCAAGCTTCGATAGAACAATCTCGCCAATTTTTTCATTTGCAGCCAACTGAACCTTTATCTGCTCCGAACCGTGAACAGTCAGTTCTACCACCAATGTACCTTTTTGATGTTGTATGACTCCCGCTACCATAAACCTCCTTTCAGCGCTCCAGCTCATCATTTTCACTGGGCAATTTTTCAAAGCCTGCAAGCATTTCCTCCTGCATCTGTTCCAAGTTACGGTGGATACGCTGAGTCCTTTGATAAGGCGACGCATCCAGAGTCATCTTGATCTGGTTATTTTCATCAAATTCAAAGACCAGTTTGATTTGTTCGAAAGCGATATAGAAAGCATCACAAACCTGCTGGGTATGCGGATACCCCAAGCGTGATATATCAAACGGCGTCACCTTGCAGTTACTTGTCCATGAAAAAAGATTATGGGCAATATCAATGATCTGTCTGCTGGTCTCATCGAACCCACGGGTTGCACGCTTCATTGCAGCAAAGTTAATCCCCTCATAGCTGACAAACCTTTCTGCCTCCTTCTTCAGTTCCGGGTCATAAGATAATAAATAAAATGCCGCCCGGTAAGATGCATCCAGCTCCCTGCTGTTTCCACCTGCCCGCGCGGCCAACTCCAAATAACGTTTTCCCTGTGACATCTTTACCTCATCTTTCTAACAAATCGTCCATTTCTGATGTAAAATCCGATTTCTGATCAGAAAACCGGTTTCTTAATTCCTTTGTTTCTTCCTGACTGGTAGCCAATGAAAGCATATACTCATCTTTATTATAGCAATAAACACCATTAGAGAGTATATCCTCCGGCTCCAGGACTCCCCCCTGATTAACGGAAATCACTATCGACTGTAATTCGGATGCACTGAATTCCTCTGTCGCTTTCATTAAGATCACTTCATGGATACTACTCGGCATAATAAGCAGGTCAGCGTCTGAATTTTCTGCGATCTGCTGCAATACTTCCGGATACAGCATTACAGTTGCTCCCCATTTACCAGAGGAGTTACTAAGCACATATTGCTGATAAGATTCTATTTCCGCTGTCATAGGCAAACCCTTTTCCACCTCCTTTATACCCATGATATCCATCATCACATCTTCTATACTGACTATGGTGGCCGGATTCTTTTTTATACAATTGGACAATGCCTCTTCGTATGCCGTATCAAACGAAACCTTCCATAAATCCAACATTTGATAGTCGATCCTGGCAAATGCCGAAATAGGATCATCTGTTTCGAATTCAAGCCTTAATATTGCCGACAGGTCCGTATTTTCTAAATCCTTATGCGGAACATCTGCCAGCAGTTCCTTATTATAATCCCGGTTAATCAGCTGCACCACAAGCTGGTCCTTGATCTTGTTATAATCTGTTATATCTTCCGGCAAGCTTTTGAACTGCGTCGTTTTATTATCTAAGTAGATCTGCACCATCTCTTTTGCGATATTTTCTATACTTCTGCCATTCTCCTCATCCTCAAAGTAACTGTCCACATATATTCGGGGAACTAACGTATCATGTTCATTTTTGATAATCAGAGCTTCCAATTTTGTATCATTATTCTTATGAGATGTCACAATATCTACATTTGCTGACTGATGACCTTCCGGCAAATGTTCTTTTACCTTTTCACAAAGCTGACTTAAAAACTCCTGATAATCCATAACATCATTCCTTCTTTCTTAAATTATAGTTTTTCTGCAAGACGCCGCAGATGATCTGTATCCTGTAAAAAGCTATTGATTTGAAAATCCTTTTTCTGCATATAATCCACGCCCAATGTAACTGCTTCATTTAACATCTGATCAAATTGATCCTGGGTTCCTTCATGAGCAATGTTCATCAACACTTTGAGCAGTAAGAAAAATGCGGCTGCATCGATCTTACCGGACTTCATATGCATTTTGGCAATGCGATTCGCCTGCTGTTCGACGATACCCTTGATATCTTCAAGATGATAGACCGCCAGCAACTCCTGCCGGATAATACCAGCAATGAAATCCACATCGTCCCTATATCCTTCCACTGATAGACCCTTTTCTACAAATTGCCTTACCAACTCGGAAGTGGTCGTATGGTTTCTGGCCGCCAGCCGATCCAATGCCTTTAACATATCCGGCGGGAAGTTGATCGAGCGTTTCACGCTTCTTTCCGGCATAATCCCCTCCTTTCCATGAGGTTCCAAGCAGAACCCTCACATATTGATAGGAACCCCGTTGCAGGCTTTGCCTGCAAGCTGTTTTCGTGGCGGGTGGAACCCGCCTATTCCTGCCTTAACTCCAAAATCTGAGATTTTGGCATTAAGTTGCCCCTGCCGGTCGGCTGAGGCAAAGATGCACCTACGGTGCGTGGTCGCTCCGCTCCTTGAAAGGTCGGAAAGAACTTCACCAAATGCAGCTAAAAATTTCTGATTCATAAGTACCTCTTGCTATCGCTCCATTTCTTCTTTGTTATTACTTGGTTCTCCGGCCAGAAAGATCAGAAAGTTTTTTAAATCGTTATTGAAGTCTTTGGTGTTCGGTGTCTGTATCGCCGTTTTATAGCCCAACTTTCTAAATTCCCTGGCACAATTTTCCGCATATACCTGTCCATGGTTATGGGGTGTACCATCCGGCAACTTCCCGTCCACATCATTGTCATAGCAGAAAATAATTTCCGCGATTTCTGGATGCTGCTTAAGATAACGGCGAAGTGCCTTATCAGACAAGCCTCCTTCTGCGATTCGGTGATCCGCTCTCCAATCAATGCTATAAAACTTGCAAAGGGTCGCATGGCTCATTGCATCAATCGGTGCTTCAAACACAAACACACGGTTTGATTTACCCTCCATACTGAAACCGTAAGTCTTATCCGAATTCTCTACGTCCTGCCGGAACTTACTATTACTACTTGGTGCCCGCAGGGCACAGTACCTGGGCTTTCCTTCTTCGTCATAGCCAACAAAGGCGCAATTATGAAACGATTGTCCGTTTCTTTCCGTCCTTGCCCCATAGACTTTACCAGCCTTAATCATGGCATATACAATTTCCTTATCAATCTTACGAGTTTGGGTCAGGTAAGCGATGGTCTGATTGAAACTCTTATCCTTTGGTGGCAGTACCAGATCCCCTCTTGACTTTTTGTCACCCGGCGGCACGTAATGTGTTGTCTGCTCATACGCACGACAATCCAGGATTTTCTCTACTGCCTCAATAAAATCCAAACCAAAGTATTCTCTGACAAAATCGACTATGTTGCCTTTCTTATCTGTGGAAAAACAATAATACCCCCTTCCGCTATTAAAAAAATAGAGACCGCCACTGCCCTTAACATGGACAGTGTTGCGGTCTCCTTTTTCAATCTGAAAGCCGTTTCGTACAGCAAAGTCAATCAGGTTGGTGTCAAACACCTGCTTCATTTGCTCTTCAGTGAACGGCATCCCTCGCGGAGGATGTGTTGCGTGTGTACGCATAGAATTCCCTCCTTGTTTTTGCTTTTATATATTGCTATTCTGGTGCAGAACATCTTTCTATAATTTGATTTTCATCATCGATATTGTTTATTCTCATTGTCGCAATACCCTTCTTTTCCATAATCTTCTGATAATTACAATCGATTGATATAGCTCCATCTTTATTAACCAACCGTGTCACAAAATATTGTTCTTGCGTCTCATATACGATTGGATAGACGGCAAAAGCATCTGAAGGCGTTGCTGTTTGAAAAATATAAGTTGCCTTTGATTTCTGCCCGTTAACATTCTCGACTATAACCTTATAATCTCGCTTTTTACTGGCATCATCCCCGCCTGCCCAATAGAAAGAAAATACTATTATTGACATCATAATGATAAATGCCCCCATAAATTTCAATACCTTTATTAATGGATCACATGAATTATGATTTGCGTTATTAGCGTCTATAGATTTCTTTTTGTTGTTTTTATCCTCCCATAGCTTATAAAACCCAAGATATATTCCCACAAAAGAAACTATTAATGTTACAATTATCCCCCTTATAAACAATTGTATAAATTCGCTAAAGCCTAATGTTTCATGTGCCAGCAAGGCAAATGCTACTGTCATTATAATTGCAATTACTAATAATTCAACTATCATCCATGCTATTTGCTTCTTAATAAACAAATAGTATGTACTAAGATTTATAAAGACCAATATACATGTAAACAACAAATACCCGATAACCTGATAAATCAAGATATCACCTTTAAATTGAATATATACTGAGCCTATACCGTAAAACTGAAAGTAGCCAAGCATATAAAAATACCACATAAGATTTATTAAAACCATTGCAGCTCCACTAATAGCCGTATATATTGCAATATCTTGCTTATCAATCTTTTTTAACTCTGTTCTCCATCTGCTCGCCTTGTGAATCGTTTTCCACATTGTTTTTACCCATTCGGGCGAATCATTAGGATCATTACTCTGACTATCTGGCGTAATATGCTCAACACCTCCGAATACAGGATTATGATTCATTTCTGGTGCCATCTGTTCTGAATTACCTGTTGCTTTGCTTCTCTTTTTCTTCATATAAGTACCTCTTCTTATTTTTTTATACATCTCAATTATGGTTATGGATGTTAAAAGTTACTGCCATTTTAACACGATATAAATAAAACATCGATGCATTCGCTATAAGTATGCAAGAATAAGTACAAATGAATTGATTTTTTATATTTATTTTCCAGAAAGTATTGCTGTTCACCCCAGTCTATGCTGATTTGCAAAAGCCCGGCATCCAGAAATAAAATCTGACTGCTGGGCTTTTACTTAATTTGAACGCTTTCGCTCCATCTACTGCACAATATCCCCTGATAAAACTTCCAGCTCCGGTGATTGTCGTTTCCGTTCCGGTTCTTCTTCTCTGGGAAGGACGCACTCTGCCTTGTGGATGATGCTGTTCAGCAGTTCATTTCCCCTTGTCTCATTCCCCATCCCCGCCTGCACCGCAAGGAAACAGATTTTTTGCATTTCCTCATCCGTAAAAAGCGGAACACCACCTTGCTTAAGATATTGCAATATCTGCTTTTCAGCCTTTTCCATGCCATACAGTCCACTGGCTAATTGGTGGCGTCGAAAATCTTCCTGATCATGTATTGCCCCCTTTCTGCCATCCGTATAAATGGCATAGCAGGACAGGCCGTGCTTAACCGCTTCTGCCACATCCAGCGGACCGGTCAGAACCATATCCCCGGCAGTATAGCCGTAGTCATGCAGCCGGTCATAATCCAGTCGTTTCACGTAAGATTCAATATCCATTGGAACCGTGGATTCCCGGAACTCACCTTGTATACCCTTCATTGCATGTATAAGCGCATTAGGTTCATTGACAAGAAATCTTTTTTTATCAACCGTACCGTATTCTTGGCCAATCTCCTGCCAGTACTTACTATATTCCTTAAAATCAAAGGTCTTATAACCATTGGGATTACGAAACACCACTTCTACCTGGGCAGGTTCAAAGCTGTGAGTACTAAGATAATCAAGATGTCTCTGATAATCAATCTCCGCAATATCTCCCATGGCCTTGTCGTCCTCTGTCCCTTTTAGTTCAATCCAGAATGCCTTTACCTGTTCACTCTTACTGTTTCCATAATACATCCATGTGTTGTAGGCATTGGTATCACGGATATATACATCACGTTCCGGAAAACACCATGTCCCACTTTTCCGGCTCATCCAGAAAAAGTTCCGGTTACCGTTTCGTTCTTCGGCAGCTTTCCTTAAGGTGTCCTGGTCAAACGAAAAATCCGTTTGATAATAGTAGGTATTATGATTCACGATTTTCTGCAAAGTAGAAATCACATCCACATCACGAAAAGACGCACAATCTTGCAAGTCATATCCCTGTTTCTTCAGGCTGTCATGCAGCTCCTTAACGACAGCATTCCCGGTACCTCGAATTGAAGACCCATTAAACCGGTTATTCTTGATAAAATCTTCTCCCATATCAACCATGTACAGTTTCAAACCATTTCCGTGGGGCAGAACAAAATTTATCATTGATTTCGATTGATCGTCTACAGCACGAAGTTCATGAAGTACCACCCCTGTATCACCGACTACTACAGAATCATGCTGCCGTATTTCATGGATTTGTTTGCGAGACATGGTCAGCTCCCAAAGAGAATAATCATCATCACCAAACTTCGTCAATGCATATATCTGGTTATATTCCATATCCATCCCCCTGTTCCGGTTCTTGATTCTGCCCTCGCACCTGACCATGTTCCGGCAGGATATCCTCTAACATCTCCATAACCGACCGGAGCTTCCTCTCGTCATCGCAAGTGATACTGTCATCATTTCTGCCACGGAATACACAAGAATCATAAAGGACCGCCAGTTCTTCCCCAGTAAACACCCTGTTTCTGTCCATCAACCCAGAGCGGACGGTAAAATCCATTTTCGCTGCTTCATAATTGTTGCCAAAATAATTCCCATAATGGACTCCCGATCTGTC
>Ga0153996_1000385_pt1 | contig 20085 bp, 22 predicted proteins | sample TSNC080MetaG_FD_104728 | JGI IMG/M metagenome (GOLD analysis project Ga0153996, IMG submission 104728) | Attine ant fungus gardens microbial communities from North Carolina, USA - TSNC080 MetaG | ecosystem: Host-associated > Fungi > Mycelium > Unclassified | place: USA: North Carolina, Lumber...
ACGCGCTACCTCACGTTTAGTTTCTTTAGTCTCCTTAACCGTTAATTTTTCGTTTTTTAGGACGCTATCAACAGCAGCATGGATTTTTACAGACGTCTCGGTAAAATCGAGCACCACACCAGCCCCTGTTTTCTCGATGTCATAGCCGGGAACGGCCGGCGACGGTAGCTTGTCCTGGGGCCGGCCGGCCTGATAGTAAATTACAGCGGCCAGAACTGCGACAAATGCCAGCAGCCATCTAAAAGTATTGGTTTTCTTAGCCATAGCTTCTCCTTCGCCTAAAATGTTATCTATAAGTATTTACAGGAAAGGCCGCTAACAGCAACCGTTAGCGGCCTTTCCTGTCTAAGAGCGGAAGTTTATAAACTGCAACTCGATACCAAAATCCTTTTCTTTCAGTTTCTGAATAACAGCCTGTAAATCATCTTTTTTAGCCCCAACAACCCGCAGCTGGTCATCCATTATCTGCGCCTGGACTTTAAGCTTTTGCTCTTTAATATAGCCGATTACTGCTTTCCCCTTTTCTTTGCTGATGCCTTTTTGTATAGCGACCGCTTGTTTAACTGTACCGCTGAAGGCCGACTCAATTTTACCAACATCAAGACATTTCAACGGAACGTTGCGCTTAACCATTTTTGTGCGTAGAATGTCGAGCATTGCCCCGAGTTTGTACTCATCTTCAGCCGATAGCTTTAAAGAATCCTTGTCAAGCACAATTTCGGCTTTACTTCCTTTAAAGTCGTACCGCTGTCCAATTTCCTTAGTTGTCTGATTGACAGCATTATCCATTTCCTGCATATCTACCTCTGATACAATATCAAAAGAACAGTCTTTTGCCATAGCCAGCAACCCCCTTCGTTCATTAAAACATTAATCAGCACTATAATACCATATTTCTCTATTATGTTCAAAGCAACAAAAAGAATGCCCATAAAGAGAGACTTAGTATCAGATGGGGTTTTTACCCCATCTGAAGTTTAGTCGACCTTATCCAATGACTAAGCTGCGTCTTAGTCATTGGATAAATATGGACATTCCTTGATGTTATATTTATATTATACGAGGCCCAGCCATTTCCAGTAGGTGGCGCCCAGCAGGAGAATTAAGGCATAAGCAATGATGGTAAGCGGGATGCCTGTTTTGACAAAATCTCTTACTTCAAATGTTTCTGTACCATAGGCTACCATATTCTGCGGAGCGTTGACCGGGAGAATAAAGCCAAAGCTAACCACATATTGGAGAATCATCGTCATGCCGATAATATTGATGCCTGGCGTTTGTACACTTTGCAAAATTGAGATAATGATCGGGATCATCGCCGCGGCAAGAGCGGTAGCGCTGGCAAAGCCAAGATGGATTATAATGAGGAAAGCTGCTAGTACGGCCAGAATCGTCAGAGCCGGCATAACCTGCAGACCAAAGAACATGACGATCTTACCAGCAAGCCAAGGAGCTGCCTTTGTCGATAACAGAGCCGATCCCAGGCTGATGCCGACACCGAACAGAACTAATGTACCCCAAGGTATTTTAGCCTGCGCCTCTTTCCAGGACATAACACCCACTCCGGGCAGCAGCATAATCGAAATGGCCGCAATTGTCGTCGACGACGTATCAAAGGGGTGGATAATTTTTTCTGTAGCCCAAAGAAAGAGCAGTGCACACGAAATCGTCAGCAGCTTCTTTTCGCTAGCAGACATTGGGCCTAAATCATCTAACGCTTTCATAACGGCTTCTTTGCCGCCGATAATCTCATCGGTTTCAGGCGGCATGAGTTTCAATAATACGTAATACAGTACAATAGACATGATCAAGGCAAAAGGAGCAGCGGCAATAAATCAGTCCATCCAGGTAATGGTGTGACCGAGTAGTTTTTCGATAAATCCTAGAGCAATCATATTCTGAGCCGCCGCCGTTTTAATGCCCACGTTCCAAATACTGTCGGCCTGAGCAGTGGCAATCATCATGACTGCCGCAAAGCGGCTTTTTTTCTCGACGCCAAAAGCGGCAATAATACCCAGCACAATCGGCACCATACACGAGACACGAGCTGTAGTGCTAGGGACAAAGAAACTGAGAATAAAGCCAACCATAATAACGCCTGCCAACACCCTTTTAGTTTTTGCGCCAACTTTGGAGAGAACAAATAAAGCTATACGTTTGTCAAGCCCGGTATGCATCATGGCAGCGGCGAGAAAGAGTGCTCCACCGACAAGAGCCAGAGCTGTGTTGCTGAAACCGCCAAGGGCAATCGTCAAACCTTTAGAAGTACCTAAGAGCACTTCCGGTTTGGCCAGGTCAGGTGATATGCCGAGCAGGAAAGCCGTAAACGACATGATGACGGCCGCACTGACCGGATAAGAAACAGCCTCTGTCATCCAGACAATTACCGAGAATACGAGGATAGCCAGAATACGATGCCCGGCAACAGGCAAGCCTGCCGGTGTGGGCAAAAGAATAAGTAAAACAAGGACAGCAAAGGCCAAAATGAGCCCGTACCTCTTAAAAAACGGCTGTGACGACTCTCGCGCATTACGCGGCGATGTTTCCATTTTTTCTCCCTCCATACAAAAAATTACAATTATCTACACAATAATATAATAGCATATTTCCCCATTTTGTCAAAGAAAAAAACAAAAAGAATGCCCATAAATACAATAGTATCGATGGACATTCCTTGATGTTATACTCTATGTTATACGAGGCCCATCCATCTCCAGTAGGTGGCGCCTAACAGGAGAATTAACGCATAAGCAATGATGGTAAGCGGGATGCCTGTTTTGACGAAATCTCTTACTTCAAATGTTTCGGTGCCATAAGCTACCATATTCTGCGGAGCGTTGACCGGGAGAATAAAGCCAAAGCTAACCACATATTGGAGAATCATCGTCATGCCGATAATATTGATCCCCGGCGTTTGTACACTTTGCAAAATAGAGATCATGATCGGGATCATGGCTGCAGCGAGAGCGGTAGCGCTGGCAAAGCCGAGATGGATAATAATGAGAAAAGCCGCCAGTACGGCCAGAATCGTCAGAGCCGGCATAACCTGCAAACCAAAGAGCATGACGATCTTATCGGCAAGCCAGGGAGCTGCATTTGTCGTTAACAGAGCCGATCCCAGGCTGATGCCGACACCAAACAGAACTAATGTACCCCAAGGTATTTTAGCCTGCGCTTCTTTCCAGGACATAACACCCACTCCGGGAAGCAGCATAATCGCAATGGCCGCAATTGTCGTCGACGACGTATCAAATGGGTGGACAATTTTTTCTGTAGCCCAAAAAAAGAGCAGTACACACGAAATAGTCAGCAGCTTCTTTTCGCTAACAGACATTGGACCTAAGTCGTGTAACGCTTTCATAACGGCTTCTTTGCCGCCGATAATTTCATCTGTTTCAGGCGGAATGAGCTTCAATAACACGTAATACAGTGCAATAGACATAAGCACGGCAAAAGGAAAAGCAGCAATAAACCAGTCCATCCAGCTAATGGTGTGACCGAGTTGTTTTTCGATAAATCCTAGAGCAATCATATTCTGAGCCGCCGCCGTTTTAATGCCTACATTCCAAATGCTGTCGGCCTGAGCAGTGGCAATCATCATGACTGCCGCAAAGCGGCTTTTTTTCTCGACGCCAAACGCGGCAATAATGCCCATCACAATCGGCACCATACACGAGACGCGGGCTGTAGTGCTAGGGACAAAAAAGCTAAGAATTAAACCGACCATAATGACGCCTATCAACACCCTGTTAGTTCTTGCACCAACTTTGGAGAGAACAAACAAGGCAATGCGTTTGTCGAGGCCGGTATGCATCATGGCAGCGGCAAGAAAGAGAGCTCCACCGACAAGGGCCAAAGCTGTGTTGCTGAAACCGCCAAGGGCAATCGTCAACCCCTTAGAAGTACCTAAGAGCACTTCCGGATTGGCCGGATTAGGTGATATGCCGAGCAAGAACGCCGTAAACGCCATGATGACGGCCGCACTGACCGGATAAGAAACAGCCTCTGTCATCCAGACAATTACCGCGAATACGAGGATAGACAGCATACGATGCCCGGCAACAGGCAAGCCGGCCGGTGTGGGCAAAAGAATAAGTAATACAAGTACGACAATTGCCAAAATGAGTCCGTACCGCTTAAAAAACGGTTGTGACGGCTCTTGAGGTTGCGCATTATGCGGCAAAGTTTTTTCCATAATTATCCCCCTCCATAATACTCTAATAGTGTTTAAGCTTTCAATCATTGACATAATTCTACATTATGGGGGTAGTTCCTGCTGTATTATGGAGGAATAATCATTTTCTTAGCTGATGCCCCAAATTCCCCGGACATCTTCCGGGGTGGCAAGTTCCCTGCCCATTGCTTTCGCAATAGCGGCGATGCGTTCTACCAGAGCAACATTTGTTGCTAAAACCCCTTTTGAATAGTAAATATTATCTTCTACCCCCACGCGGACATGCCCGCCTAAGGCCATGGCCATAACCGACAAGCTGACGTGCTGCGGACCGATGACCGAGACAGTCCAAATTGAGTCAGGCGGCAGGCTTTCTACCAGAAAAAAGAGATTTTTTGCTGTAGCAGGCAGCGATCCCTTAACTCCCAACACCAAATTAAATTGCAGTGGCGCTTTAATCAGCACCCGTTTTTGCAATTCTATCGCGTTTTGAATCATGGCAGCATCAAACACTTCTATTTCCGGCTTAATATTTCTTGCCAGCATAACGTTGGCTAAGTACTCAATCAAGGCCGGCTCATTGAGATTGGCCGAACGGGGAAAATTCGACGACCCTGTCGACAAGCTGGCAGAAACAGGATTGAGAACAAGTGCCGCGGCACGGGCTTCAGCCGTCTTGCCAGCCCTGGCGCCAGTCGATATTTGCCGGACAATCGGGCAGCCGGTCTCATCGATAGCCTGCATAATTTTAGAAAAGTATTCCAAATCAGATGTCGGGCTTCCTTCAGCATCACGGGCATGAAGATGGGCAACGGCCGCCCCTCGATCATAACAGTCCACAACGTCCCGGGCAATTTCGGCAGCCGTTACCGGCACGTGGGGCGTCATACTCTTAACAGGAACATTTCCTGTAGGTGCTATCGTAATAATCAGCTTTTCCATGACATCTCTCCTCAGCTTACTTAATAAGGGCAATCTTCTTTTCAAATTCTGCAAAACCGTCAGCCAGACAATCGACTAGTTCATCGGCTTGCTCGCGGGTCATCGTCAATGGCGGGGCCAGCAAGAACTGGTCACCGTTTTCACCGTCAGCATTACCCGTGCCCGGATAGACGATGACACCGTGGTTTATTAACGTAGCCGTTAATTTTTCCGCCATTCCCAGTGATACAGGGAACGGCTCTTTGGTACATTTATCGCGGACAATTTCGACACCAAGCATCAGCCCTTTGCCGCGGACATCGCCAACAAACGAGAACGGCAATAGCTGCTGTTGCAAACGACGCAGCAGATAATCGCCGACAACCCGGGAATTTTCCACCAGATTATCCTCAACCAGAGTTTTGACGACAGCTACGGCAACGGCTGCCGACAGCGGATTGCCGGCATACGTATGACCATGAACAAAAATACCTGATCCCTGCTTAAACGTATTGTAAATTTCATCTTTGGCAATCACCCCGCCTAACGGTGAATAGCCGGCGCTCATGCCTTTTGCCACACAGATGATATCTGGAACGACAGCCCAGTCTTCGATACTAAACATAGTACCGGTCCGGCCAAAGCCGGCCATCACTTCATCATCGATAAATAAAATATCATAATGATCACAAATGTCACGGATAATTTTAAAATAATTTTTGTGCGGCACAATAGCACCACAAGCAGCGCCGCCAACACTCTCCGCTATAAACGCGGCCACACTGTCGGCGCCTTCCATTTTAAGAGCCCACTCCAGATCTAACGCACATTCCACACTACAACTGTCCTGCTCTTTCCCAAACGGACAGCGGTAGCAATAGGCCGGTGCAATATGGGGAAAATCCAATAACAACGGCATATATTTCTTACGGCGCTTGTCACCGGTCATCGACAACGCCCCGATCGTATTACCGTGAAAACTTTTCCACCGCGATATAACTCTGTATTTACACGATTTCCCATCTCGCTCCAAATAGTACTGCCGAGCCATCTTGAGCGCCGATTCCGTTGCTTCTGAGCCTCCTGACACTAAATAGAGCTTATTGAGTGACCCTGGCGCCAACCCTCCGACCAAGTCGGCAAGCTCTCTTACCGGGGCCGATGTCCAGCGGGACAAGTGGCTGAACGCAACTTTGTTGGCCTGTGTTACCATCGCATCAATGATACGCGGATGAGCATGCCCCAAATTGGCTACAGCCGCTCCGGCACAGGCGTCGATATAGCGATTGCCCTCTGTGTCATATAGATAGATGCCTTGACCACGTTCTACTTCCAAATAACTCTTGTTGATATTTCTGTAAAAAACGTTATCCATCACTGCTTCTCCTCCTCTGTTCTCACACAGTTAGCTAGCCTGGTCGATAATTATATGTAGTCCAGATTGCAACTGTTAAAAAGTTGTTGATTTCTGTGGACTTCTAATTTATAGTAGTATAACATTAATTATATATTAACAAAAATTATTATTTTTTATTTTATCGATCATTTTAATTAATAATTGCAAGGAGCTTCATTATGGAATTTAGACAACTACAGATCTTTATTACGGCGGCTCAGACGCTTAACTTCACAAAAGCCGCACTAAAACTTGGCTATACCCAATCTAATATCACTACCCAAGTCCACCAGTTGGAGACTGAATTAGGCGTTAGATTATTTGAACGCTTCGGTAAAGGCCTCCGGCTAACCGGCGAAGGGAAGCGGTTTCTCAAAAATGCCGACAGCATCTTGCTGCAGTGTAAAAAAGCAAAAGAAGAGTTATCACCACAAGGATTTCAAGGTGTACTCAATATTGGAGCGGCCGAAACGCTCTGTGTAAACCGCCTGCCAAAACTACTGTACCAATACCGTCAAAAATACCCTCTTATTGAAATCAAGGTGCAAACCGACAGTTGCGACCAGCTTTTTCAATTATTGCGCAACAATTGCATTGACGTTGCGCTGGCACTGACAAGCGATATTCAGCAATCAGATATGATCGTAAAAACACTCTGCCAAGAAGCAATGTGTGTGGTAGTCAACCCGCTGCATCGGCTTGCGCAGCATGATATCATTAAACCAGCAGACCTTGTTGAAGAATGCTTGATTTTAACTACAGCAGGCTGCGGTTATCGTCCTGTCGTTCTTGCCGCTTTAGAGACTCATCAGGTCAGACCAGAGAGTATTATGGAACTGTCGAGTGTTGGCGCCATCAAAGAGTGCACGGCCTGTGGTCTAGGAGTTGCCGTATTGCCGAAAGTTGCCGTGCAAGATGACTTACAGAGACAAAAGCTGACAGCTCTTGGTTGGCAAGGCCCGCAATTTGATGTCAGAACCCAGCTAATCTACCATAAAGACAAATGGCTCACACCAGCGATCCAGGCTTTCCTGCAGCTATGTGAGTCTATGAGTCCGAGCTATAACGAGCAACAATGATCATAAAAGCAAAACGACCATGACCGGTGTCAACACCGAAGTAAATACTCCGGCCAACCCCATTGCCACTCCAGACATTGATCCTTGCTGTCCGCCTTCCAGCAGAGCCATGGCCGTTCCCTGACCGTGGGCTACCGTCCCCATAGCCGACCCACGGGCCACAGCATGAGTAATCTTAAACCTGGTAAGTAACGGCAGCCCCAGTATCGACACAAAGGTCCCTGTTACTATGACAAAAACGGCGGACAAAGCCGGATCACCACCTGACATTCGGGCTATCTCAATAGCAAAGGGAGTCGAGGACGACTTGGGAATGATGGAAATAATCACTTCACGCGGCAATCCCCCAGCCTGAGTGATAAGCAGCACGGTCATCATTGAAATGACAGTACCGACGCCAACACCAAGACAAATAGCAAGACCATATTGCTTCAACAAATGCCGGTTGCGGTATAGTGGCACTGCCAGTCCCACAGTAGCCGGCCCAAGCAACAAAGTCATAATATCCTGACCCGGCACATACGCTTGATAGGGTATGTCACCGAGCACGAGTATCGCAATAACCATCGAAGTACTTAGCAATACGATATTGACAAAAGGGTTTTGATACTTGAAATACAAAAACCGACTAAACAAATAAGCGCTTATTGTTATGATGATAAGAAAAATTGTAATTAGCCCCGGCATTGCTTGCCCTCCTTATGAAAAAGCTGGGTGATAACGCCTACTGCAAACAATGGTAAAATTGCACCAACTACAAGCGCCAATAGCAAAATAACGCCATACTGATAAAATACTGCGCCCCAATTCATCAGTCCTACAGCAACCGGTATAAAGAAAAATAACATATGTCTAAGGAGAAAGTCGGCGGCATCCTGGATATATTGGAGTTTGATAATTCCGCACAATAACAGGACAAAGAGCAGTATCATGCCAAATACATTGCCGGGAACGGGAAGTCCGGTAGCTACACTAATCTGAGTACCAAGCCAGGAAATGCTCCACAGAATGATGCCCTGCCCGGACATCTTCAAGCCTTTTAACATCTTGTAGCCTCCTTTTAAAAATCTACCTAGTCATTTCCGCGGCCTGCTTACAATATCCTGCCCCCACCTAAAGCTAAGTCTCTCTTTATCAGACGATATTCCGGATAGTCAAAGATCTGTATTGACAGATGGGGCCAAGTATTTTAGCATAATACTATACCTTAAATATAGCTCTCCGCAAACCAATTGAATGAATGGCGGGTTCTTTTATGAAACGTTTAATTTTATTTCTTCATCTTCTCGTATTGCTGCATATGCCTGTATTTGTGCATGCCGAGCCTAGGGAAGATTATGAAGAAGCCTATAAACTATATATTGCGGCGTCAACAAGCGTAGCTGCCTATAACGATCGAATTGGTGAATTAGCTACCCAGTACCTGGAACAAGACGGCTGGACGATTGATTACTTTGTTCAAGCAGAAAATCAGTCCGGCGCCCGCTTTCTTTTAGCCAATAAGGAGAGCGCATTAGGCAAACATACGTATGTTATGGCGATTGTAGGGACAGAAACGACGAAAGATATTAAAATGGATTTAAAGGTTGATAAGGTTTATTTTGCCGGCAGCAGTCTGGCAGAATTTAAGGCTAACGCCGCTAAAACGAATGTCCCGTCTACCGAGCCAAAAGTTCATAAAGGCTTTTATGAGTTTATCCATGCAGGATCAGTGGCAACACTGTCTAGTGACAAACAAACTACCTTCTCCCTCCCTGATATACTGCGAGATAATCCCGACAGTAAAATATATATCACCGGTCATAGCCTGGGCGGTGCGGCAGCAACTTTAACAGGCGCATGGCTTATCAGCATGGGCATAAGCCCGGAGCAGATTGAGGTTATCACCTTCGGTGCTCCTGCCGTAGGCAACGCGGCCTTTGCCGCCAAATTCGAGCCCACGCTCAAGCTTACACGGGTAGTGATTTCCGGTGACCCGGTAACGGGTGTTCTGCAAGTATTAATCGGCGGCTACAAGCAATTTGGCCAGGAAATAAAATGGCCCAAGTCTACTACAGTAAGAGACCCGCATAAGCTTCCCGGCTATGTAGACTTCGCGCTGAAAAATTACTATGATAAGCGCCAGCTAGCGATTGACAGCGGGCTTAAGCTCCCTGAGAATGTTGCCGTAAAAGGCCCTAATGCAGACCGCGTCTATATTGCCCCGCTGACCGACAACCTCCCCCCGGAATTATCGCCGGAATTGTTTTATATGCGCGAGGCGTTGCTTGATGAATACCGTCAGCACCTGCCTGCCTTTGTTATCGGGTCGCGAGCGGCCGGTGACAATTGGCGGGAAGCCGCCATTGCCGCCGGCTGTCGCTGGGTAATTGTCCCTAAAGTCAGCGGCCTGCGGATAAAGGACAAAAAAAATGTATTTTATATTTCCTTAACGCAAACGGTGTACGACGCAGCAGCCGGTGCGGTTCTCGATACAGCAACCTTTGCAACAAACACATCTAACCTTACTCCATTAGAAGCCTTTATTCATACTTTTAAAGGCATTAATACCGAGCAGCTCTCCCGGCTTGTACAAACAGGCCAGCAGCAGCAGGCCGCGGACTCTAATTAGTGAGCCGCAGAAAACTTAGGTCTAAGTTTTCTGCGGCTCACTGTCTATGAATCATTAACGTTATACCCTTTCTGTCTTGCGGGAACGGAGACATGATATATCTTTATTCTGTATAATCCGGCTTAGCGTTTGCAAAATTCTGTCTTTGTCGGCAGGCAACAAGCCTTCCAAATCGATGCAATTCGACGGATGAACCGAAGTGATGCCAGTGTGCTCTAGCCTCATCGCTTCAATCATGATATACATCTCTTCCAATATTTCCATGTCTTCGGGTGCTGAAAACTGCCCGCTGCGCATCGTTTCATAAAGCTCAGTGCCCGGCTGTACCATGATCGTTAGCAGACCGATATAATCCGGCTGTAGTTCGTTACAGATTTGAGCTGTATGTTTAGCGTGAGCCCAAAGGTTAGTCTTGCTTCCGGCCAACCCTAAAATGACGGTAACAAACAACTGTAAACCGGCTTGTCTTATTTGGCTCGCTGCTTCGACCATTTCTGCCCGGCTGACTCCTTTGCGGATAGTACGCAGAACTTCTTCATCACCGCTCTCTACACCTAAATGAACCTCAACCAGCCCGTGATCTTTAAGTTGTGTCAGCTCGGCGGGAGTTTTAGCCAGTATACTGGCGGCAGTAGCATATGTTCCGATATACTGGAGGCCGGTAAAAGTATTATATAAATAATCTACTATCGCTAGCAAATTTTCTATAGGCATATTGAGCGCATCGCCGTCGGCAAGGAACACCTTGGTGACATCACCGTAGTACTCTTTTGCCGCGTCGATATCCTCGAGAATTTCATGTAGCTGACGTACGCGGTATTGCTTGTTTTTATACATGTAACAGAATGTGCATTTGTTATGACTGCAGCCAATGGTACACTGCAGGATGTAGTCGTCGCCTTGTATATGGGGACTGTACAAATCGCCTTCATAACGCATGGTTTTTATTTTTGAGCAGCGCCAGATCTGCCGGTGTATTAAGGTTGCAAAATATTTCTTCGATGTCGCCGACTAGCCGCAGTTGGCTTTCACTAATTGTAAGCACTCTGACATCAGTGTAAAATAGGTAGACCTTGCTTACACCAGCCTGCAGCAATCGCTCGATAGGTTCTATACAATTACGCGAATAGACTGCACATAGTGGCTCCCAGCGTTTTTGTATTTCGGCGACTACCACATCATATCCCGCTTTACGCTCAACCATATACTTGACGAACTCTGTTGAAAAAAACGGCATGTCACATGAAACTACAAAAGAATGCTGATGCCGGGCGGCCAGCAGTGCTGCATGCATGCCTCCGAGCGGGCCCATGTCCGGGTAAATATCCGGCACCTCGACAATACCCGGTAGATTATATTTTGCTGTGCTATTGCTCGCAATAATAATTTCATCGGCACAATGCCGCAGGTTGCGCACAGTGCGCTCGATGAGAGTTTCATTATTATACTGTAGTAATGTTTTATCCAGCCCCATCCGCGAGCTGCGTCCCCCAGCCAGAATTATACCGCTTATCGCCATGGTTTCCTCCTGCCCTTTATCAATGTTTCTACATAGATTTTACCATAAGTTGATAGCTATGTCTTGCTATGATATTTCCAGCTTGGCGAAGACTTCCTCCTCAGATTCCCATCTCCCTCGTTCTTCCAGAAGCCGCTACACACTAGCGACCTCACATACACCCGACCATAACGGCCGATACTTGTTGTCCGGCCAGCAATGGCCCGCTTCCGGCAGGTACGTCAATAAGAGCATTACAGGCAACCATTGACTTCAAGGCTCCATTGCTTTGCGCACCGGTTAGTTCGGCATAGTTAATATTATCAGCTTTGTGTACCTTTGCTCGTAAAAACCGCCGTTGATCGCTCGGCTTATCGAAGTTATCTGTCAGGATTGCCGAAATTTTAAGTGGCAAATGCTTGTCGGCGCCCATTATTTTTTTGATTACCGGCACAACGATCAAATCAAAAGTTACACATGCGGCAGCAGGGTTGCCTGAAAGACCAATAATGAGTTTATTATTAAGTTTTGCTGCTATGATTGGAGAGCCTGGTTTCATATCAATTTTCCAAAAAATAAGCTCTGCGCCAAGGTGGTTAAGAGCATCTGGAATAATATCGTAATCACCTACCGAGACGCCGCCGGTAGTAATCACCATATCGGCTTCTGCCACAGCCTTGGCAATGCTCGCAACGATTGCTGCCTGTTCATCAGGGACGATTCCCAGCGGAACTGGCTCTGCTCCGAGCTGCAAACAATAGGCACACAGACTGTACTGGTTAGAATTATAGATCTTGCCGACCCTTAACTTCTCTGATGGCTCGATCAATTCATCGCCGGTACTGAGGATCACTATTTTAATTTTGTTCAACACTGGCACTGTGGCGACGCCAACGGCAGCTAACAACCCTACGAGCGGCGGCGTCAGCAGCGTACCTTTTCTAGCAATTAACTCTCCCTGTTTTACGTCTTCGCCCCGCCGGATAATATTACTGCCAGACTTGACAGGATAGGAGATTTCAATCTTATCTCCTTGTCTTTTTACATCCTCAAATTTAATAATTACATCTGCGCCGGTTGGAACCGGCGCCCCAGTCATTACTTTAATAGCCGCTCCGGAGATTATTTGTTTTTGAGGCTGAAAGCCGGCCCGCACTTCTTCAATAACTTTCACGGTCACCGGGATTGCTGTATCAACTTTTTCGGTATCTTTGGCCTGCAATGCATAGCCATCTAAAGGCGATTTGTCAAAGGGCGGCAAGTCGATATCGGCCCAAATATCCTGACTTAGAATTCTGCCGACAGCGTCAAATAACGTTACTTGACCTTCTTTACCTTGGTGGACTAATTCCAACAATAATGATTGCGCTTGTTCCAGTGAAATACTTGTCTTCACGCTACTACCTCCTGCTTTCTATTCACGCACCAGTACCAAACGAACAGGCAGGGTACCGGCAATCTTGACATCCCAGACATAATCCTCCCATTCCCCACTTGATAATTGTTGGCCTTGTAATCGGCTGATCGGCCAGCACCAGCGGCAAGACAAGATCAAAAACCGTCGCTTTGTGGTACATGACACAGCCTGGCAGCCCTAAAACCGGTATTTTCCCTAAATAGGCCACCATTAACATGGCGCCAGGCAGTACAGGTGCGCCATAGGTAATGATCTGAGCCCCGGCCCGCCTAATTCCGCTGGGAGTTACATCGTCAGGATCAACCGACATCCCGCCGGTTGTCAGTATCAGCTCAGCACCGCAGGCAATCAGTGTCTTAACGGCATGCGCTATTTTTTCTTCATCGTCGGGAACGATAATGTGCTCGATGACTTTACAGCCGAATTGTTCAACCTTGTCTTTAACTACCGGCCCGAACTCGTCTTTAATGCGCCCGTGATATACCTCGCTGCCTGTCGTAATAACTCCTACTTTACGGGCGCGAAACGGGGCAATAGAAATTATATCAGCCTTCTGCGCAATACCCTCAACCCGCTTTAGCTTGCCTTCAGCAATGACTAATGGAATTACCCGGACACCGGCAACAACATCGCCTTTGACGACAGTTTTTCCATGATTGCGGGTAGCGACAACAATTTCCTCGATCATATTCGTTTGTGTTAGCAACGCTTCATTAACAGTAAATAAGCCATCATACGCGGCTATTAGGCTTACTTTACCTTCACTGGGCTCGGTAATTTTGATGCCAGTGCCCATAACAGCCTTAGCAATCCGTAAGCCGGCATCATTTTCATGGACAAATCCCGCTTTCATTTCCCACACATATAAATGTTCCTTGCCTAGGCGTAAAAGTTCAGGGATATCTTGTTCACTAATAATATGGCCTTTTTTGAAAGCCCGTCCCTTAAATTCTCCCGGCATAATTTTAGTTATATCATGGCACAGTATAGTGCCGATGGCTTGTTCAACTTTAACGACCTGCATCTTTCTTCCCCTCCCACTTTATACTTCCAAATGAATTCAAAGGATCGTTTCTATTAAATCGCCAGCTTTTATCCATCCCGGACTGAGTACTTTGGCAAAAATGCCTTCTCTTGGCATCACACAGTCCCCCGTCTTTTCTCTGATGGCACATCCCATATGACACTCCTTGCCAATTTGCGTCACTTCCAGCAACGTTTTGCCGATCTTAAGCTTAGTTCCGATAGCAAGTTCAAACAAGACAATGCCTTCGGTAGTAATGTTTTCGGCAAAGCTGCCTGTTGCCAGATTGTCAAATCCCAGTCTTTTAATTTTATCGACACCCTCAATGCCCAGCAGGCTTACCTGCCTATGCCAATTGCCGGCATGAGAATCGCCCTGCAGGCCACTGTTGCATTCAAAATAGCCTGTTTCAACAGCCTGCTTAGGCTGACCCTTTTGTTCACTACTATTAATAGCTACTACTTTCGCCATTTCTTATTCCCCCATATGCGAGTATAACCGCTTGCGTTGAAATGCGTAAATTCCATCGTCATCCCCTATTTGGTACATCTTGCGTTTATTGTCTGCCCCCCAGCCCTCATGCATCAAATGACGCAGCGGCTTTTCCCTGATTGCCTTGCCAAAGAGGTCTGCTATTTTTTCATTGCCGGTACAGTTCTTCAACGCCATTTTTACATTAACTTCTTGCTTACCGAACAAACATCCCCGCAGTTTACCATCGGCTGTTACCCGAATCCGGTTGCATTCAGTACAAAAATGGTCACTCATAGCGCTGATAAAACCTACCGTACCAAGCCCGCCATCTATTTGATAAGATTTAGCCGGACCATTGCCCTGGATAGCTGCACCGCCTTGCAATTGATATTTCTGTTCAATAATCGCTCTAACTTCGTGTACCGTCACCACCCGGTCAGTGTTGTAAAAAGGTAGATCGCCAATAGGCATAAACTCGATAAACCGCACATGCAGCGGCATATTTTTGGCTAGTTCGACGAAATCAAGGATCTCATGGTCATTAATGCCTTTCATAACGACAGTATTAACTTTTATCGGCGCTATGCCCAGGTCGATGGCTTTGGCGATTGAACGGATAACATCCCCCCAGGTCGCCTCGGCTGGTAATATATTTAAACGTTGCAGGATCAAGGCTATCGAGACTAAAATTTACCCTGGTCAAACCGGCTGACCGTAATTTTTCTGCCATGTCGGCAAACAATATGCCGTTTGTCGTAATGGCAATATCGCTAATGTTCGGGATATTGGCGATAGCAGCAATCAGTTTTGTAATATTCTTACGAACGAGTGGCTCACCGCCGGTCAATCTGACTTTTCGGATACCCATCAAAGCGGCAACCCTAATGAGACGGACAATCTCTTCCAGCGTCATAATATTATCATGACCGAAATCTTCGATCCCGGTTTCAGGCATACAATACTTACAACGCAAATTGCACCTGTTTGTAATAGAAACCCGTAAATAATCAATATTTCTTGCATGATTGTCAAACATAATTTATTGCTTCTCTCGAATCTATTGCAAACTAAAAGCAAAAACTTCTGCACGAGAAGCGCACAGAAGTTTGCCGGTAAACCTCATGAAGCGCCTCCTTTCCCAGAGTGGGAGGTAATGAGATTTCTCGCATTACCCCGTGAACATTCGTTCAGACTGCCAGACCATAGATAGCTTTAGGTCATGCAGCTCGGAGAGCCGGTTGTTATTCAGTTGGGAGCACTTAATTTTCGTCCAAAAAATTTAGCCCAATATTATACGCTTGACCCAGATACTCGCCGCAGGCATAATAAGCCCGATCTGCGGCACTGCTAATTAATGGCTTAACCAAGCGAGCAGCCGGTATTCCATTTTGGCCAAGAATTTCTGCATCGGCCTTTACATCGAGGATTTCGCCAATAAATTGGGTATGAAGTCCGAGGTCAACTGTATGGATAAGACTGCATTCCAAGGCTAAAGAAAATTCCTGGATATACGGTGCATTGACAATTTCGCTTGCCACCGGCGTAAGGCCGGTAACCGAAAATTTATCTGTGTTTTTTCCCGAAACAATGCCAACATAATCTGTCGCGGCAATATGCTGTACCGACGGTATATTGATCGTAAACGCTTGCTGCTGCAAAATATTGCTGTATGTCAGCCGTGATTGCTGCACTGATATCGCCACACAGGGGGGAGCTGGACAGCAGATTCCGCCCCAGGCAACAGTCATCATGTCAGGCTGTCCATCAGCGTTATAGCTTGCTACAACCCATACGGGTGAGGGCATGGCAACCACCTTGGGCCCCAGAGATTCTTTCATTCTCCACCTCACGTTAATTTAACGCTAAAGTTTTATCCGCATTCCGTCATAAGCGATAGTTACACCTTCAAAATCAGCAACTTCTGCGGCGAGCTGTTCTGTTGTCACCGGTTGGCTATAATGAATAGCCAAGTGAGTAAGTACAGTATTCTTGGCGCCAACTTGCCGGCCAAGAGCAATCGCCTGGTCGATTGACATATGGGCATGAGGCAGCCAATTGTCACCGCGGAAAGTGGCATCACATACCAGCCAGTCGACTGCAGCAATTTTACCGACGCTGCTAACGGCATTCCGGCGGTATCCGGGAAATAGGCCAGTCTGGCGCCGCCTGATTCCACTAAAAACCCCGCAGTTTCTATACCGTGATTAGCAGGCAGTGGCGTTATCTGTACGCCATTCAGGCAATGTTGCCTATGAAACTCCCAGGGGGTAACTGTTAAAACATCGGCTAAGTTGGGGAAAGCATTGGTAAACTGGTTAACCGCACTAGGAGGCAAAAAGATAGGTACTGGTTTGTCTCTCCCCAATTTTACATAATATTCGAGTTCACCGAGACCGCCAAAATGGTTGTAATGCCAATGCGTAAGAAATACGCAGTCTACCCGGGTAATATTTTCCCTTAATAATTGCAACCGTAAATCGGGAGAGGCATCGATCAATATTTTGTCTTCGCCGGCATCGATAAATGCACCGCTGCGTGTTCGGCTGAATCTGGAATTATTTCTGGCTTCCTGGCAGCCGACACAGTCACAAAAGAATGAGGGCACTCCCGGCCCTGCACTAGAGCCAAGTAAGATAAAATCAGTTTGCATCATAAACGATCTCCTATTCGCAAGCATTGTAATCAATCATTTTTCTGAGCAGGAAAATATCATTGGAATAGGGTTGCAGCTCTCTTTTTCCGGACATTGCGCGCATTGTTCTTGATAAGGAAAAATCAAGTCGGAAAAATCGCAGGCCACAAATCCGTTAGCCTTGTAAAAATCCACTGCCACACCTCTAGCTACTGTTGTCATCTGCCAGACAGCACTACTTGCACTGACAGAACCATAACAATATTTTTCCGGTTGGTTAAGTAATTGCTGCAGCAACTGACGGCCTAACCCCTGCCCGCGTTTTTCTGGCCTCACCGCCAACACTGCTAGATGAAACAGACTATCGCCAACAGCCGTTATGAGCGCCCCTGCCACGATGTCGTTATCTCGTTTTACCAGTATGTGCTCCTCTATTTCACCGGCAAGTCCCATACCGTATTCGAACAGCAATAACTCCAATTCTTGTTGATCACCGTCAGCAGCAAACATTATTTTGTCACTCATCTTTAAACCCCTGTTCTTTTACTTTTGTCAACTTAACCAGCGCGCCTTATCCTGCCAACGTGTCTCTAGAGAGGAGGCAAGCTGGGCAATTTCCTTGTAACTTATTTCAGGCCGCTCCTCACCAGGCAATGTAATTCTTACTGCCGCTCTCAAGAAGTCAATCCTGAAAAAAATCCCGCCGACAAGCGCCAGCCCGGCCGCAATAATCAGCGAAAAGGCTGATGAAAATACTAAGTTTAGTACTAGAGGCGCTACAGTTCCCACGATGACTACTCCAATCCAAAAAGACTGGGCAAAAGCACCGCTCCATAGCTGCATTGCTCCTCGCCTGGCCTCTGCTGCCGATGATAACTTCATTCCCGCCACATATCCCGGCACAGTAAGCAACTGCAGAACCAAGCATCCGGCCGCCAACCCACGGATGACAGCGGTGTAAAAGTGGCCGGCATAACCTAGCGCCAGTAAAACCAGCAGCAATGCACCGGTTCCGGTCACCGCACCGTTGATCAGAAAGACAGCGACTAAACCGCCGCCATTCCAAAATGCCCGGCCCTTGGCCTCCCCTAGCTCTATGCCCGGATAGACAACATATAACAAGGCGGTTATAATAACCAGCACGGCAATAACCTGTTTCAGCCAGCTAACTGCGGCCCAAGGAATAAACGCAAAGAAAAATGTTGCATACATAAGCACCAGACCGATAAACAAGCTTTGCACTACAGAGCCAAAGCTCATCACCGAAGTAAAAGGACGACAGTTAACTAAATAGCCTCTAGATTTGTGAGTTAACTCGATTAATAATAAGAGTGATCCCGCTCCGGCAACAACCAGTGAAATTATACTCACCCAACCATTGATTTCCGCGGCGATTTGCATGCCCAGCAATTCGGTCACAGCAACGATAATAACCATCATCATCGCCGCCATCGCGGCTAAGAAGAAATATAACGCTGGCAAAGTTCCCCAATATTCCTGCTGCTTTTCCATCCTAAAGCCTCCTATGGCATGATATAGTAAACTGATGGTTTTGTCCCCAAATGCGGATACAATGGCTGCGCATTATTTTTTTCGTATCTGTTTAACGATTTCACTGTCAGAGTCATCAGCATCACCGACAGCTCTAGCCTGCAGTTGACACGTTTCCACACATCGCGGCACAAGTCCCTCATCTAACCGGCTAAAGCACAGCATACACTTTTCTACGATTCCGGTCTGCTCATTTAACTGGCGTACACCATATTCCATTTCCCAGTCAGTAATAAACTGTGGATGTGGACCAGGCATGACATCACCGCCAGGAACGTCTAGATTGCCGCAAATAGGTCAATACGACCGAGCCGGCTACGGCTTTCATGACCGGGTAGCATTGTTCAAAGACCGCTTGCTTGCCACCGACCATTACCGAAAGAGTCCCGTCAATAGCCTTAGGCTCGCCGCCGCTTACCGGTGCGTCAAGCATATCGATTTCTCGTTCTGTAAGCTTTTGTGCTATTTCGCGGCTTACGAGCGGCGCAATGGAACTCATATCTATAACGACCGCGCCTTTTTTTGCCCCCTCGATAATACCGTTTTCACCTAGCACGACTTGTTTTACCTGGGGAGAATTAGGCAGCATGGTAATAATGATTGGGCACTGCTCAGCTACTGCTTTTGGTGTGTCGGCAGCGTTAGCGCCGGCTGAGACTACCTCGTCTACAGCGGCCTTTACAACATCACACACTACAAGCTGATAGCCTGCCTTTAAAAGATTTTTGCTCATTGGTTTCCCCATAATACCAAGACCGATAAAACCGATTTTTGACATAACAAATTCCCCTTTATTTTTAAATTTAAAACCTAAATAGTACAACGGTATCAAGTTACCGGGGCAGGATTAAACAAACACAACGCGTTATACAGCCCCCAACGGTCAGCCCACGCTTGTTTACGGTTGCTGGCGACATCTAAAATTAACCGGAATATTTCCCAGCCAACATCCTCGATTGTCGCTTGACCTGTGGCGATCTGTCCGGCATTGACATCAATCAAGTCAGGCCATTGCTCGGTTAAGGCATTGCGGGTTGATACTTTTATGACCGGAGCCATAGCCAGCCCGTACGGTGTTCCCCGACCTGTCGTAAAAACTTGTACATTAATACCTGCAGCCAATTGCAACGTGCCACAGACAAAATCACTGGCCGGCGTCGCCGCAAAAATCAAGCCTTTTTGCGTTGCTTTTTCTCCTGGAGATAAGACGCCGCTAATTGCACCACTGCCTGATTTAGCAATTGAGCCAAGCGATTTTTCCACGATATTGGCTAAACCGCCTTTTTTATTGCCGGGGGTCGTATTGGC
>Ga0153996_1000386_pt1 | contig 20072 bp, 19 predicted proteins | sample TSNC080MetaG_FD_104728 | JGI IMG/M metagenome (GOLD analysis project Ga0153996, IMG submission 104728) | Attine ant fungus gardens microbial communities from North Carolina, USA - TSNC080 MetaG | ecosystem: Host-associated > Fungi > Mycelium > Unclassified | place: USA: North Carolina, Lumber...
CGGCTTTTTTAATTACTCAAATAAATGTTTTAACATCTTATCTTTATCATTCATCATCATTTTAGTGATTTGATAAGCACTACTTTCTTCATACTCAATTTTTTGAATACCATCTTGACTAAACTCATATATTTCTGAATTAGGCATCGATAATAAAATAGGAGAATGGGTAGCTATAATCAACTGAGATTGTTGATGAATCAACTCATTCATCGTAACTAATAGACTTAATTGTCTTTGTGGTGATAAAGCCGCTTCTGGTTCATCTAATATATATAAACCATTACCTCTGAATCGTCCGTTAATTAGATTGATAAAACTTTCTCCATGCGATTGATTATGCAATGATTTCCCACCATATTCATCATAACACATCCTTTCTAATCCTTCTAAATAGGTAGCTGTATTATAAAAACTTTCTGCCCTAAGAAAAAAACCATCGGTAGCTTTCTTAACAGATTTAGATACCATAATATCTTGATAAAGTAAAGAATGAGTCGTCTTCGTAGAGAAATAATAATCTCGACTACCACCTTCAGGATTAAAACCATAATTGATTGCGATAGCTTCTAATAGAGTAGATTTACCACTTCCATTTTCACCAACAAAAAAAGTAATTGGTTGTTTAAAAGATAAAGATTCAAAATGACACAAAGAGGGTATCTGATGATAATATTCCTGATTAATTATGTTCTCTTTCATTCTTACATTTGTTATAAAGCAAGTCATGATCATCCCTCCTTATATATATATATTATAACAAAATTTCAAAAAAAGTTGTTGTTTAGACGCTTAAAAATAATACTAAGAAACTGTAACTTAGTTTTTTTACTTTCATATTCATTCATGGTTAAAAATGCTATGGTAATAGATAATGTAATCAGTACAATTCCAGTTACAGTGATTAATTAACTCAACTGTAATCATCTTATATATACCTTTTTTTTCACACATTTCTGTAATCTTATTTCCCATAATATATGTCCCCTCCTAAAAGCACAAAATATATCTCATAATCTATGAATAAATTAATGTTAGGCTTTAGACTTCGGCTTTGACACAGTATACATGTGAGAATTTGTCAAAATAGTTATCAAAATTGTGGGCTATAAGAATAATTGTCCTATCTATTTTCTCAAGATTATCCATAAATATATCAATAGTATTCCTATTCATAGCAGAAAAAGATTCATCTAATAATAGTACAGGCTTGTTCATACATAAACTCCTGATAAGTGATACAACTTGTTTTTCTCCACCACTTAAGTCCATTATGGAGTCACTTGCCTTAATTTTACTAATAATGTGTATAGGAAATAACGATTCATAGAACTCCAAATTTTCAACATATGTCCCATAGATAGTCACATTGTTATAATATGATGAGTCAAATACGATGCTAGATTGTGGTACATATGCATTTAGACAATTTATATCAATATCGTTTAACCCTAGCTTATCAAAATATACCTCACCCTCATCTGGTTGATAAAACTTCATAAGAATCTTCAAAGACACACTTTTACCTACACCATTGTCTCCAATTATTAGGTATTTTTTGCCTTTCTCAAATACCATGTTTGGTAAAGATATTTTACAAGTATCAAACTGTTTTTTTACATTTTTAAAATAGATTTTTTCAAAGGAATCAAGTTGCTGCTTATTTGCAGAATGATCAAAATCCAAAATTTCGTTCAATTTTTCTTGTATTTTTTTCACTGACTTAACACGACTGATATTTAGATTCAGTTCAGAGATAGGTTCAGTAAATCTTGAACTATACATAAATGCAACTGTTGCACTTCCAACAGTTATTGAGCCATTAATAAGCAATACTCCAACCATTATAAAAGTTACTATTGCAATAAATTCCACTGAACCTCCATTCAGAACATATGAGAAGCTATTTAGTTTGCGGAAAAACATATTTCTATCGAACACTTCATCCAACTCTTTTGCATGAACGTTTATCACAGTTGGTCTACTTTTATTATCTAATATTGTGTGCATTCCATAATATTCTGTTACCTTTGTTGTGTATTTACCAACTTGCTCTAAATGGGCATGATTTCTCTTAGAAAGTTCCTTAGCTGTTATTTGAGGAATAAATACTGTCAACACAGAAAGGCAAATTATAGCAATAGCAATTGACACATCAACAGTAAGAACTAGGACAACACCAAATATTACAATCATAATAACTGATCTAAAAATGCTAACAAATGGGCTTAAGTAATTTTGACATATTTCTGTAACATCATTACTTTGCATTGATATATACTCACCAATATTATATTGTTGAAACTCATTGTAGCTTCTGTTCATTACGCTAGAAAACAAATCTGATTTAATCGCTTTTTCAAACACAATACGCCTATAATCAGCAATTCTATTAGAACTGTAACATGTCACTAGGTAGAAAACAAAAACTACTAAATAAACAAAAATGGATTGATAAATGGACTCATTATTTTTGAAATTATCAATTAGATAACCAGGGAGGTACAATATAATGGATGTTATGATCGTTTCAACAAAGAATGCAACCATACTCGCTAGTATCCACCATTTTACTTTCTTCAAATACTTCTTCATGATATCCCTCACTTTCTACTTTTTTTATAGTTACAGCACTTTAGCACAACAAATGTAAACGATGCTAGTATGGATTTTCAAAATATCATTTTATTCGTCCCTAAAGCAATATCAGAAAATCTTTCTTTGACATAATACCCTTATACTCCAAAGCAACATTCGCCTTGTCTTCTTCATATTAATATTTTACTTTAAACATGTCAAATTGCAAAAAAAGCAGACGATTGAATCATGTAACTAGTAAAGGAGATGATCTAGTTTATTTCAGGTTTTTCTTTTATTTATTTCCAAACTAAAGCCCCAATTGGTTAGAAACCAATTTCCTTATTAAAATTAAAAAACTATAGCAAGTTTGCTATAGCCTTATGTTACATTATTTAATTATTCTGCTACATATGGTAATAAAGCCATTTGTCTAGCACGTTTAATCGCAATTGCTAATTTTCTTTGATATTTAGCACTTGTTCCAGTCACACGTCTAGGTATAATTTTTCCATTTGCTGAAATAAATCTTTTTAATAACTCTATGTCTTTATAATCAATAATCTTAATTTTATTTTTAGTAAAGTAGCAAACTTTTTTTCTAGCTACTCTTTGTCTTTTATAAGCCATGTAATTTTCTTCCTTTCTTAAAATTGGATATCATCATCCATGATATCAAAAGCATTTGTTGAATTATCAAATTCTTTTTGTATATCCTCACTACTCATATCATAGAATGCATCATTGAGGTTATTGTTATTAGAGGGTTGTTGCTGGATTGTTTGTCCACGTTGCTCACTAGAAGCTCTTGTTTCTAAGAATTGCACGCTATCGCAAACAACTTCAATAACATTTACTTTTTTTCCTTCTTGATTTTCATAAGTTCGTGATTGTAATCTACCTTCTACTCCAACTAACGATCCTTTACCACAATATCTTGCAGTATTTTCAGCTGCTTTATTCCAAACAACACATGGAATAAAATCAGCTTGTCTTTCTCCTTGTTGGTTTGTAAAATTACGATTCATAGCAATTGTAAAACTTGTTACTGCTATTCCAGATCCAGTTCTTCTTAATTCAGGGTCTCTAACCATACGTCCTACTAATACGACACGATTTAACATTTGTATCCCCCTTCTTATTTACGAATTGTAATGTAACGAATAACGTTAGCATTGATTCTAGCAACACGTTCAAATTCAATGACGTTAGCACTTGGCACTGTTGCATCTAAAACTACATAATATCCTCTTCTTAGATGATTAATTTCATAAGCTAACTCTCTTAATCCCCATTCATTAGTTGAATCTACAACTCCACCATCTGCAACTAAAACATCAGTTAAAGTTTTTAATATTTTGTTTCTTGTTTCTTCATCTAACTCTGGGTGTAAAATAAACATGATTTCATATTTGTTCATCTTGGTACACCTCCTTGTGGTCTATTGGCCTATAGTCTTCGCTATAAGCAAGGCAGTAATTAAATTACATGCTTGTACATTTTAGCATAAAGTTTCCTAAATTTCAACTTTTATTCATAAATCCTTTCTTTCTTTTTACTTTCTTTTTTGTTTGAACTTTTTCTTTAGTTTTTAATCAATAACTAAAACGATCATCAATTCATTACCTACCCCATCTTCACATTACATATCTTCTTCTAGCAAATCTAGTCTTATGATACTTGTTTCTATTTCTTATTTTCATTTTGAATTATATCCCTTTAATATCCTCAATAGTTGTTACTTTGATATTTTGATAATCTCCTTTGACAACATAAACATCTTCTAATCCATAATGTTCCACTAAAGAAACATCATCGGTTGCTTGAAAACCATCATGTTGTGCCCTTTGATACGCCTGGAGTATTAAATCTGTCGTAAAGGCTTGTGGGGTTTGAGCAGCCATTAAACTCTCTCTAGGAAGCGTTTTAACTACCTTACCAGCATTTGTTACTTTAATCGTATCTTTTAGCTCAACCATTAGTAAACATGCACTATGTGTCGATAAACACTCTAATAGAGCATTAATATATTCTTGTTTTAAATAACATCTTGCACCATCATGAATTAAGACATAGTCATTTGTTACGTTTAATAAACCATGATAGACAGATTCTTGACGAGTCAGCCCACCATTTGCATATTGAATTCGCTGATCAGTAAACATATTTTCAATCGTTGCTCTATCCTCTTGATTACAAACTAAAATGATTTCTTGACAATTATTATCATTAATGAAAATAGAAACAGTATTTTCAATCACCGTTTTTTGATTACTCATTTGATATAACATTTTATTAAAGCCTAAGTTCATTCTACGTCCAATTCCAGCACATGGAATCACAACACTATACTTCATCGTTATTCCCTCGATTCTTAATCATCCAATCAACTGCAAAATCAATTGCTTCCTTCATATCTAATAACAAGGTACACTCTGCTTCTCCAATTTTTCCATGAATAACAGAATAGCTGTTTTTTTCGTAATCTTTACCAATTTGTTCAAAATCATCACAATCATAATCATAATCTTCAAACGTTATCCATTGTTGTTTTCCTTCAACAAGCATACGACAACCATTGCTTACTTTTTTATTTTTACCAACAATCGCCTCTGCTATATGAAAACTGGTACAGTTTCCATAACCTACACCCAATAATAAAATTTTACTAGGGTAGCTTTGATACATTTTTCCAAGTGGTGTCCTTAATCCAAATTGTGGTGTTAATTGATGATCTTCTACAATCTTTTTCGCCAACACTCCATTGGCAGAAAAAGAAGTCTGTGGATGATTGGAACGGAGTGTTGCTTCCATTTTTCTAAAATGTTCAGCAATTCTTCCCATGCTTCTAGTTATTGTATCATTAACATTAAATGCTGGCATATATTGATAAATATCTTCTATCCATTCTTTTGGTACTGGAGGATTTTGCCAATCAATCGGATCACTATTATCGCCACTATGACTTGGCATAACTAATGTTCCTTTATTGACAGCTTTTAATAGTGCTAAATTAACAGCATATTCGCCACCACAGACCCATCCTATTTTGCTTAATGAAGAATGCACTAATAACGTATCCGTATCTTCAATTCCTAAAGCGATTAAATCTTGATACATACTTTCAACAGTATTTATTTTTTTAGTATTTTTAATAACATCTAATTCACTCATTATCTTTACCCCCTATATTCCATTATATAAAATTGATCAAATCCACTTGGCGACTGGATTGATTGGGTTGTCATAATTTCAAATCCTACGTTTTTATAAAGATGGATGGCTCTTTGATTCCAACTTCTAACTTTCATACGCATGACTTTATCTGGATATCTTTTTAAGTTATCTTTTATAGCTTCTTGTAAGATTTTTCTTCCATAGCCTTGATTGCAACGATCAGGGTGAACACCAATTCCAAGTAGTATATAGTACTCTTGTTCGACACTACTGACATAGCCAATCACTTGATTATTATTATGTTCATCTACATAAACAGCATATTCGAAACATTTACTATCATCAACAAATCGATAATTTTCTTCTCTCATTATTTCTAGTGAAGGTAAATGATAGACAGCATACTCTTTTGGATACCTCCATGAAACAATTTGTTCTCTGTATTGAGAATTCAATTCTTTTTTTACCATTAGATATCACCTACTTATTTCCATTATAACAAAAACTCTATTATCTTATCAAACATAAAAAACTATCAACAATCATCTCTAATCATTAATAGTTTTCATATCTTATGCAGTATCTATCTTTATTAATTCATCTTCTTGGATAACTTGCCTATATACCTCTTGTTTTAAGGATCTTAATAAACTTCTTGCACCGTAGGTTTTTATATCACTATGCTTAATTACATTATCAATAAAATCATCATCAATATGAATTGGTACTTTTAGACGTTCTTTATATTCATCTAAATAGAGAAGAATAATCTCTTTACAGTTTTCATTTGATAAATGGTTGAAATGGATAATATCATCGATACGATTGATAAATTCATAAGAGAATACTTTCTCCAATTCTTTATTTACTTTCTTATTTTCAGTTCGATTATTAAATCCGATTGCTTGATAATTATTAATTTGACTGTAGCCTAAATTACTTGTCATAATAATGATGGAGTTTCTAAAATAGACTTTTCTTTTATGACTATCTTCCAAGTAACCTTCATCAAATACTTGTAAAAACAGATTTAGTACATCTTTATGAGCTTTCTCTATCTCATCTAACAAGACAACACTATGTGGTTGATGAAGAATGCTCTCAACCAATTTTGATTGTTTTTCATAACCGACATAGCCAGCTGGTGCTCCAATCAATTTAGAAATACTACTTGATTCTTTATATTCTGACATATCTAATTTGATTAAGCTTTTCTGATTACCAAAATAATTCTTGGCAATTAACTTAGCAATTTCACTTTTTCCTACTCCAGTAGGTCCACTAAATAATAAAACTGCTAACGGTTTATCTTCAAAATGCAATCCTTTTTCAATCGCATTTAATTGACTAATTAGTTTATTAATTGCATCATCTTGTCCTTTGATTTTATAAAACAATTCTTTCTTTGTTGTCATTAAACGATTTTCTTTTGTAAGTTTAACCCCACTAATTTGTTCAATGATTCTGTCTACAATTTCTTCTGTAATATCATTATGATATACTTTACTTTTGACACAAGATAAATCCAATACATCGATTGCTTTATCTGGGAAATGACGATCTTTAATATATTGATCACTTAACTCTATAATATACTTTAGGATGCTGTCTGTTATCTTAATTTCATGGAATTGACAAAACCCTGGTTTTAGTCCTTGTAGAATTTCAAATGTGCTTTCTTTACTATTTTCCTCTAATACGATTTTTTGAAATCTTCGATTTAACGCTTTCTCTTTTTCAAAATGAGCATGATATTCTTCATATGTTGTAGCACCTATACAAGTTAGTTCTTTTCTTGCTAAATAGGGTTTTAATATATTAGCAGCATCAATTGCTCCTTCCGCACCTCCTGCTCCAACGATATTATGAATTTCATCAATAAATATAATTGCTCTTTTATCATCTTTTACTTTTTGAATAATCTTTTTTAGTTTATCCTCAAATTCACCTCTATATTTTGTCCCAGCAACGACACTTGTTAAATCTAATTCATAGATTGTTTTATTTAATAATTGTTTCGGTACTTTTGCTTCATTAATCAAGATAGCCAGTTTTTCAACTAAGGCAGTTTTACCTACTCCACTTTCACCAACAATAATCGCATTATTCTTTTCTTTTCTACATAATATCTCAATTAATTCTAAAACTTCTTTATCTCTTCCAATAACGATGATTTGGTTTTCTTTGATTTTTTTATTAATATTAACTAAATCCTTTACCATATCTAACTCACTAAAATTAACCAAATCTTTCTTTAATTCTTTTTCTAAGTAAGCTATATTAACCGCATACTTCTTTAAAAGCTCAATCGCTACACATTCTTTTTGAATAATTAATGCATAACTTAATGCCTCTAATGATACTTTATTTTCATTTCTTTCTTTCGACTCATTGACTGCATTTTCTAATATTGATTTCATAACATTAGAATATTCAATATAGAATGGTGAAATTTCATTTTTACCAAATAATCTTATAACCTCATCTATCAACAATGCATCTGTCACATTACTTTTTTTTAACAATTTATATATTTTAGATTCTTTCATCTTCAATAGGCTTACTAATAAGTGTTCACTGCCCACATTTGAATGTCCTAAATCAAAGGCTACACTCTCTGCTATGACGATAGCTTTCTGCGCTTTTTCACTAAACCTCGCTAACATATCACACCTGCTTTCTCTTTAATATTTATTAATTAACCTAAAAAATTATTAACTAAAATTACTAATCTAATCTAAATAAATTCTTCCATTTTTTTCATAATAGTATAAGCTGGCTTTCTATCATTACTTTTTGAATTTATTTTTTAAAAAAAAACAGAAAAAAACACTCTGTGATTTGATTAAAATCAAATCACAGAGTTAATGTAACATTTTTATAATATAATAATATTCTCTAGTCTAAAGTTTATCTTATCGTATTTTTTACTTATTTTTTAATAAATCTCTAATTTCTGTTAGCAACTCTTCTTCTTTAGAAATACTCAGCTCTTCTTCTATTTCTACTTTTGCTTCTTCTTTCCTTAATAGCTTGTTTTTTATTTTGATAAAAATAAAAATACAAATGGCGGTAATCAAGAAATCAATTACATTTTGAATAAATGAACCGTACCGAATCGTTGCATTATTTACTTGTAACGTTACATCAGTAAAATTAACACCACCTAAAGCCAGACCAATGATTGGCATTAATAGATCTTCTACGACTGATGTTACTATTTTGCCCATAGCACCACCAATAATAACTCCAACAGCTAAGTCAATTACATTTCCTCGATTAATAAACTCTTTAAATTCTTTAATCATACATTTGCTCTCCTCCCTATTATTTTAAACATTAATCTTCTAATTTGCTATTCACAGCAATCGCTTTAATAAATCTTAAAACTAAAAAACTTCATACCTCTTCTAATATCTTTCTAAATTCCTTATAAGCCCTCCATATCATCACAACCATTTTAACATAAAAGCTAGTTTCATTTCTATTCTTTTCATGTATAATAATAAAGAGGTGATACAACATGCAAACAATTAAGATAGCAATTAAAGAATTTGTTAATTTTATCGGTAGAAGTGGCAGTATCAGCAATGATTTCACCTCACCAACAAGAGCAATTGAAGGAACTAGAATTCATCAAATGTTACAAGCAAACCAAAAAGAGACCTATCATAAAGAATATTATGTAACGTATACAAAACAATATGACGATTTCCAAATTATCCTAAGTGGAAGAGCCGATGGCGTGGTGAAAGAAGAAGATTATTATATGGTTGATGAAATTAAATCAACAACAAGACCATTAGATTCATTAACTGCTATTGATACAATTCCTTCCCATTTAAATCAAGCAAAATGTTATGCTTATATTATTGCTTGCGAAAACAATCTAAAAGAAATTGATATTCAACTAACATATTATCAAGTAGATACTAACGAAATCAAACAATTAAAAGATACTTTTCTTATTGATGACTTAGAAATGCATTTCAATAGCTTACTCGATCAATATTATGCGTTTGCAAAAACAAATATTGATCATATTATTAAACGAAATAAGAGTATAAAAAAGCTTGAATTTCCTTTTAAAACATATCGGGAAGGTCAAAGGGAAATGGCTATTTCTGTCTATAACACAATTAAGCAAAAAGAAATCTTATTTATTCAAGCAGCGACTGGAATAGGTAAAACCATTTCCACTATCTATCCTGCTTTAAAATCAATCCAAAAAGGCTATATTTCTAAAATCATGTACTTAACCGCCAAAACGATTACAAGAAGTGTCGCTGAAGATACCACAAAAAAACTATATCATAATGGCTGTTTTTTACGTGTGGTCACGATTACTGCAAAAGATAAAATTTGCTTCTTAGATAAATCGAACTGTCATAAAGACTATTGTCCTTATGCTCTTAATCACTATGATCGAATCAATGCTGCTATCTTAGATTGCTTAGAAAATGAAGCTTTATTTACTAGAGAGGTCATTGAAACGTATGCTTTAAAGCATCAAGTATGCCCTTTTGAATTATCTTTAGATTTATTCTTGTTTAGTGATATTTCAATTAGTGATTATAATTATGCATTTGATCCTAAAGTATCATTAAAACGAGCAGAAGATCAGCGAAGTGATTATGTATTATTAGTTGATGAATCACATAATTTAGTTGATCGTTCAAAAGAAATGTATTCCTTTGTCTTTTCCAAAGAACTAGTCATGAATGCCAAACGAAAATCGCCAACGAAAAAAGGCAAACTATATCAAGCCATCAATAAACTAAATTCCTTAATGATTGAAGTTCGAAATAATTGTAATCAAGAGGGTTATTATGTAACAAACACTCCTCCACAAGAATTTGTGACACCAATTCATAATTTTCATGTAGAAGCTAGAAAATTCTTACTAGACTCAATCAAAGATGATTTTCACCAAAGTGTATTAGAGTTATATTTTCATTGTTTAGATTTCCTTAGAATCTTGGATTTATATGGCAGTAATTATATTACGTATATTGAAAGCACTAGTAAAGATACAACATTAAAACTATTTTGTATTGATTCTAGTCAACATTTGAAAAATGTATACCAACAAGTAAGAAGTACAATTCTTTTCTCAGCTACATTACTTCCTATTACTTATTTTTACCAAGTGCTAGGAGGAGACAATAATCAAAAGCTATATTTCCCATCCCCCTTTCCAAAAGAAAATAAGCAAATCCTAATCGCTCAAGATATCAGCACTCGTTATCGAGTTCGTCATCAAAATCATCATAAAATCATACATTATATAAAAGCATTATTAGAAAGCAAAAAAGGAAATTATTTAATCTATTTCCCTTCGTATGCTTATATGAATCAAGTCTTAGAACGAATGTCCTTTGATGAATTAGATTGTGAAGTCTATATTCAATCTTCCTCGATGAGTGAAGAAGAAAAAGATACCTATCTTAAATCTTTTGATAAAGAACCAAATCAAAATCGCTTATTTTTTGGTGTCTTGGGTGGTGTTTTTGCAGAGGGAATTGATTTAAAAAATGAGAAACTAATTGGTACTATCATTGTCAGCGTAGGATTACCACAAATCTGTTTGGAACGTGATTTAATAAAAGATTATTTCAACAAACAACAATTAGGATATTTATATTCCTATGTCTATCCAGGATTTAATAAAGTTATGCAAGCCGCTGGTAGAGTCATTAGAACAATAGAGGATAAAGGTGTGATTGTTTTATTAGATGATCGTTATCTTACGAAAGAATATCTGAAATTATTTCCAGTTGAATGGCATGATTTCAAAATAACAGACCAAAATAAAGTTGTTAGTGATTTGAAAAATTTTTGGAAAAAAAATAAAATTGACAACTAGATGAAATAGTTGCAAAAACTAGAATATTTATTTATAATAGAGTTATTGAACGGAAGGATGGTTTTATGGATATTGCTGCTATAATTTCAAATATATTACCATGGGTCTTATTTTGTTGTTTACTATATTTTACCCTTATACTATTTAATTTTGTCTTTGCTATTATACAAGCAAAACGAAAAGATGCAACTCTTGTACTATGCATTAGTAAAAAAGGAAAACTACTCGCTGCCCTTGAAATAATAATTTACGTGGTAGCTTTGGTTATCTGTATTATTTTATTTATTAACAATTATCGACTAAATTCGAATTTAACTGTTGCGATTACGACATTTAATCCTTTGACAGTCTATACTCTATTGTTTGCAATGCATATTCAAGATATTATTTTTGTGGGAAAAAAGAATATTTTAATTGGTAATAAGATGTATGAATATCGGCGAATGAAAAAAGTAGTTTTTCCTAAGAAAAATCAATTAAAGTTTGTTTATGGACAACAAGAAGTTAAAGTATCATTAATGTTTACTAATATTACAGAATTAAAGAAACGACTTACAAAAACAAAATAAATAATAATTAACTACTATTGTTAAAATTAATTAATTGAATCCAAGCAAAAAGAGAAAGTTACTTCCTTGTTTATAGGAAGTAACTTTCTCTTTTTGCTTGTCATATATACTTCATTTTTGATGTATCATCAATTTCAGATACAATTATTTTTTAGCCACAACACATAATTGATAAGAGTTTTCTATATCAAACGCTCTATCACTAAAACCATCATATGCCTTAACATCAACAAATCCAACTTCTTTCAATAATTCAATCAATACATCATGTTTAATAGGATGTAATTCAATACTATTCACTAACTTTTCTCCTTCACAAATCAAAGTTGTATTGAATAAAAATTTCCCATCTATTTTTTCATATTCCCGAATAAAAGTAATTTGATCATTCGTAATCAATGGCAACGATTTAATATTTTGTTTCAAAATTCTATCATAATTCACTATCTGCAAATAAAATTTTCCATTTGCTGTTAATGCTTGATAAATAGCATTCAAAACTGTCAATAAATCCTCGTTACTCATGATATGTGCAAGTGTATTGCCAATACAATAAATCCCATCATATTCTTCAATCACATCGATATCCATCATATCTTTTACTTGATAGTGTAAATAGGTTTGTTCTTTTTCTTTTGCAATACGTATCATTTCCTGATCTAAATCAATTCCATCAACAATAAAACCTTCATTAAATAAATACTTAGCATATTCACCATCAGCACATCCAATATCTAATAATTTTCTACCAGTTAAAAATTCATTTCGTAATACTTGGACAGTGGTCGCTGATACTGGGAAAATATATCGATAATATTTCACAATGCTTTCATAAAATTTCTTTTTATTTTCTTGATAATATTTTTCATGATAATTTTTAAACTGTTGCAAAGCATCAAGAAACTCAACATGATTGGATATCATCAAATAATGTTTTGCTTCTTCAACGATTATCTTTTTTGTAATAGGAGCGATAATACGATCAAAATAAGATTCCGCAATCATCATTGGTGTTTGCAAATCTTCGTTTCCTAGTAAATAATAAACTTCAATTTGGTAATGATTATCGATTTCATTTAAATCGATTGCCATTAATTCTTCTAACAAACTTGAATATTTTGAAAACATTTTTCTTTCTGTTGGTATCGTATTCCATTTATAAATTTTAGATTTTTTTATTTCTTTTAGTAGACTGTTATCCAAAACATCTAATAATTCTTCTTCAGCCATAATTTCTCTTATTACTTTCATCTGTTTATACATTGTTTCAGAAAATGAAGTATTAGGATAATCTTCAAAACCCTTCAATTTGTTTTTGGCTTTAATATTATGTTTATCATCAACATTTTTTCTTAACAAGCGTAGCTTGACTTCTTCATTTGCTCTAAAACTAATTAATGGAGCTACCGCTATTAAATATGATATATCTTCTGGATATTTTAAACTATATAAAGAAGCTAACAATCCTCCAAAAGAATGCCCTAGTAAAACAACTTTCTCTTTTTTATATGTTTGCTTTATATGCTGTAGTAAACTATGTAAATCATCTAATAAAACTGAGATTGTTATCTTCGTTCGATTGCCTTTGTTTTTCAAATATGTTCTGCCACAACCTCTTTGATCATAATGGATAACATGATATAATGAGGTCAATCCTTGATTAATGATTGGTGCATAAATTGAGCTTTGTTCTCCAGGCCCTCCATGTATATATAGTAGTATCTCCTGTTGCTTATTTTGATAATTATGCAATACATAATGATTACATTGATTAATCATCACATACTCTTCATTAAACGTATTGGTAAACATTGCGTATCACACTCCTTTTTACTTATTGTACCATATCTTTTTAAATGGTTCTATTTTTTATAAACATCTTGATGAAAATCGTTATTAATGCTATTATTTTAAAAGAAATGGGGAATTTTATGAAAAAACAAGTTACAAAAAAGAGAAAAGTATCCATTCTATTACCTTCAATCATGATCATCCTAACGTTTGCTTTACTATATATGTCAATACCTAGAGTATATGATTTCCTTAAAGAAAGAGAGTATAAGACACAGGTTGAAGAGCTAGTGCAACAATTATCTGAAGCAAATGATGTTCAAGAAATCATAAATAGTTTTGCTATCAAATATCAAAGTTCCATTATTGTAACCAATAATAAAACAAATAAAGTATTAAATACAGCAACGGTATCCTTTTTAAATTATGTCGATTATTCAAATGACTATACCAATATAAAATCAGAATCAATGAGTGTCAAAGTTCGTTTTTCAAAAGAAAACAGTGTTTTCCTACAAAAAATATTAGCAATTATTTTACCAACCTTTGCCGCCTTCTCAATCATCGTTTTTTACATCTATTGCAAAATTAAATTTACAAATGTAGATAACATTATGGAAGACTTAGTAGTTGCTACTGATAAAATGATTGAATTAAATCCAGCAGCAAAATATCGAGTCGATGGTGAACAAAACACAGCAAATAAAAAAGTAGCAGATAATATTAACGAAATATATAATCAACTCTTATATTCCATTGAAATCCTAGAAACAAAGATTAAAGATAACACTGAATTTGAACAAGCAACATTAGCTGTTCTAAAAAAGACAACAAAAATTATTGAAGCTCCTATTGAAGAAATCAAAACAATTGTCAACGGAATGATTCGAAACCAAGGTGCCTATAAAAACCACCAAATCTTCTTATTAGATACAAGAATGAAGTTAGATCAATTAGCCACAATCATAAAAAAAGTATTAGAAAATCCATTAGTCACCAATTCAATAACCGCTACGATCGTACCAATTGATATTAAAGATTACTTTAATCAATTATTAGAACCATATAATGTCATGTCATTAGTCAAAAAAGTCGAAATCAAAAATGAAATAGAACCTTCTTTCGATGTCCAATTCAATCCAATTATCTTCCCAAGAGCTATTTCACATATCTTAAATTATGCCTATAACCATTGTGAAAGTGGAAAAGAATTAACCATTCGCAGTGAAAAATATAATATAATCATTGAGTATGAAGGAGATCAAATGCTCTCTAGAGATGCGTTATCTGAATTGATTATTTCAGATGATTTATCTTTAGCAAACAAATTATTTTATCAATTAAAGATTCCAATGGATTTCGATCCAGGATCAAAACCAAATACAATGTGCTTCACATTGCACTTCTAAAACAATTGACCAACCTTTCGTTGGTCTTTTTTAAAAAAAGCACTACATAGCAAGCCTAACAATAGTTTTTCTTGTTATAATAAAACTACACAAAAAGGGGGAACGATTTATGTTTGATAAATTAAATAGCTCAATCATACCATCAATGGATTCAATTGAGAATTATGTAGAATCGAATGTTTGGAATCAGTTGATTGATTTTATCGAATCAACCTATCAAATATCACCAAAACTAGAGTTTAGTCGCTGTGTAGTTCCTGGATGGAACATCAAATATCGAAAAAAAGGTAAAAGTCTATGTACTTTATATCCAATGCAAGGATACTTTATTTGCTTAATTGTGATTAACGATAAACAAGCTCCATTATTTGAATCTGGATTTGATCGTTTTAGTAACTACACCCAAGAGTTATATAAATCAACAACACATGGTAATGGCCAACGCTGGTTGATGTTAGAAATTGAAGATGACTTCATGTTAGAAGATATCAAACGTTTGTTAGAGATACGCTTACACCATTAAAATCAACAATTTCCTTAACAAATAAAATCTATTGCATGATACTTAATTAAACACTTTTTAGTAAGGAGGAAACTACCTATGGATTATAGTCAAATCAGTTTTTTAAAGCAGGATTACCTACATAACGCGTTGCTATTATCATTACTTAATAACAATCAAGCGACTATCATCGATAGTTCAACAACGAGTCTACTACTATATGATAAAATAAGTGATGCTTATTATCTAAACGATCAATCAATAAATCCACTTGATCCATCTTTACTACAAGCAATCAAACCAAACCAATATCTTGTATTACATAATCCAGAATTATTAAATATAGTATTATCAAAAGGTTTTATGATTGATATTACCTGTTATAATGCTGTCTATACAGCGACTACCACATTACCTTTGAGAGATGATATCATCATTAAGCAATGTACCTTTAATGATTTAGAAATTGTCATGTCTACCTATTCACATCCCATCGATCAAACCTACATTCAGGATATTATCATCAATCATCAATTATATGCTGCTTATTACCAGCAACAATTCGTTGGCTATATTGGTTATCATAAAGAAGGTAGTATTGGTATGTTAGAAGTCCTGAAAGACTATCAAAGGCAAGGATTTGCAAGTCATTTATTATCTTTTATGGTTAACCAACGCATAAAAGAAAAAAAGATTGCTTTTTCTCAAATAGAATATCCAAATCTGGCTTCTAGAAAACTTCATCAAAAACTACGCTTTGAATTTTCCAGTCAACCAATCTATTGGTTAAAAAAACAATCTTCTACTCATGAGTAGAAATATAATCATACACTTCTTTCCAATTCACTTGTCCTGGTGCAGAGCTTTTATGTAATGATGCATAACTAATACATGAACCAATGATTTTTGTATCTAATCTTGTTGAAATACCTATTTCTCCCATAGCAATGGCAATGATAGCTGTTTTATTTTGTGAAGAAATGTAGCTACCTGCTTTTATAAGAGCATCTACATCTTCTTGATTTTTCGCTATAACAGCGATCTTAACAATATCTACATTCAAACGTTGCATAGCTTCCATCGTATCAATCACTTCTTCTGAAGTCATCGTCTTATCAAAACTATGATAGGAAAGCATGGTTGCCACTCTATGTTTTTTTGCATATATAATCAAATCTTCAACAACCTTTTTTGATAAAGAATATTCTATATCCAAGATATCAACAAATCCTGATGCCATCATCGTTTGATAAATCATTTGATAATCGTTTAAAGCAATTGAAAGATTACCACCTTCTTCTTTTGTTCGTATCGTACACAATAATGGGATATATTCAATTTGCTCTTGAATTTTTTTTAATAATGATAGTAGTTTATCTAACTTCATGACATCTTTATAAAAATCTAAGCGTAGCTCTATCATATCAATAAACTTTTTTTCTTTAATTTCTTTCACATATTCTAAAATCTCTTCTTCATTTTCTTCCACCACAGGTACACATATTTTTGTATGACCATCATTAATGATCGTTTCTTTTACTTTTATTTGCATATTATCTCACGCTACCTACCAATTTTCTTACTAATTCTAATGAAACAACATCATAACTATTTGTCACTCCATAATCATAACTTACATCAGGATTACAATTTGTTGTTCTATCTTCTTTCCATTCTTTACAAGAAGAATGAATTTGTGTTATCTTTGTTGTTTCTATTATTTCTTTTGCATTATGATGATTGACACCACTACCAACAACAAATTCTATTTGATCAGCATATCTAAGCTGTAAATCTTTTATTACAGCAAGACCATCAATCGCTTTTGAGCTTAATCCACTTGTTAATACTCGATCAACTCCTAATTCAATCAATTCTTCTATTGCATGATCGATTTCTTTGACACAATCAAAAGCTCTATGAAAAATTGCTTCTTTATGATACTTTTTAGCCAACATAACAAACTTAGCACTATCTTCTTTATTTATTGTTCCATCTTGCCTTAAACAACCAAAAACAATCCCATCAGCACCATTTTCTAATAATATGTCAGCATTCATAAGCATTACTTCAATTTCACTTTGCGAATAATTAAATCCAGCTCCTCTATCTCTAAGCATACAAACAATTGGTATTGTTACTTTTTCTTTTGCTAATAAAAGCGAAGCCAAAGAAGGCGTTAATCCACCCAAATGAAGAGCTGAATTTAATTCAATTCTTTGTGCTCCTCCAATATATGCAGTTAATGCATCTTGATAACTTCCACAACATATCTCTACTACCTTTTTCATCAATACTCTCCTATTTTGCTTTCCCAATAGCATTCATAAAGCTAAAACGAATATTTCCCTCTTCTAAGGCTTCGACTGCTTTGATCGTAAGTCCTTTTGGACTACAAACATTATCTTTTAAAATAGCTGGATGTATTTTGGTTTCTAACTGCATTTTTGCTGCACCTAACATAGTTTGTGCAACTAATTGATAGGCTAACTCTCTAGGTAATCCTTCTTTTACAGCACCATCGGCTATCGCTTCCATGACTATATACATCATGGCTGGTCCACAACCACTAACGGCAGTTGCTGCTTGCATTAAATCTGAATCAATCGTGATTGCACGACCTATTTTATGACATAATGCTTCAATGAAATCAAATTCTTCTTTTGTTAAGGAATATTGATTTTCTAATAGAATAACACCAGCATTTACCTTAACAGGTGTATTCGGCATGATTGCCAATAATCTAGTCCCTTCATCAAATAAAGTAACTAATTTTTGATAAGGATAGGTTGCTACCATAGATACTAAAGCCTTATCAACGACGACTTTTTTTATCTTTGTAGCAACTGCTTGTATATTGTTCGGTTTTATTCCTAAAAATATGATATCCGAGTGTTTACAAACCTCCACTTCATCTTGGCATAGATTGATTTGGTATTGATTTAATTTTTCAATTTGTAAATCATACACATAGACTTTATCTCTTTGAAATCCAGCATTAATAATTCCTTCAATAATTGAACCAGCCATATTTCCTGCACCGATAAATCCAATCTTCATATAATCACCTCTTCATATAGTATTGTATCACCATTATTTATGAATAACAATCATTCAAAAAGAAAGAAAGAAATCGTTATTGTTTTAATTTTAAACGGAGTGACATGTCACTCCGTTTAATTGTAATCCTTTTTCTGTTTTTCTTTTATCATTTATTATCTGTTTTTTAACAGTAAATTTTATTTTGTTTCTTCGATTTTTCTTTTCATAATAATGAAGACTACTACTAATAATGAAGAGATTAACATTCCATAGAATACTATGATATTGGTTTGATCGCCAGTAGCAACCGTGCTGATTGTTTCTGTTGATGTTCCACTTGTATTTGGTTTTTTAATAGGATCCTCTTTGGAAGGATTGTTTCGTGCATCTAGTTGTGTTTGTGCATCATCAATTTTATCTTGTAGTTCGTCTTTCAATGTTCCTTCTGGTAGCTTATTTACTAATTTTTGGGCATTATCGATTGTTGTTTGTGTTGTTGTATCTTTGATAGTTCCTGTTTCATCAAGTAAATCTGCTACTGCTGCTTTTGCATCCAACATTGCTTGAGCTTTGTCGATTTCTGCTTGTAATTCAGTTTTTAATGTTCCTTCTGGTAATACATCAACTAATGCTTGGGCATTATCGATTGTTGCTTGTGTTGTTGTATCTTTGATGTCTCCAGTTTCATCAAATAAATCTGCTACTGCATCTTTTGCATCCAACATTGCTTGTGCTTTGTCAATTTCTGCTTGTAACTCTTCTTTTAATGTTCCTTCTGGTAGGACATCAACTAATGCTTGGGCATTATCGATTGTTGCTTGTGTTGTTGTATCTTTGATAACTCCAGTCTCATCAAATAAATCTGCTACTGCTGCTTTTGCATCTAACATTGCTTGAGCTTTGTCAATCTCTGCTTGTAACTCAGTTTTTAATGTTCCTTCTGGTAAAAGATCAACTAATGCTTGTGCATTATCGATTGTTGCTTGTGTTGTTGTATCTTTGATGATTCCAGTCTCATCAAATAAATCTGCTACTGCATTCTTAGCATCTAACATTGCTTGAGCTTTATCTATCTCTGCTTGTAATTCTTCTTTTAATGTTCCTTCTGGTAATACATCAACTAATGCTTGTGCATTATC
>Ga0153996_1000387_pt1 | contig 20059 bp, 23 predicted proteins | sample TSNC080MetaG_FD_104728 | JGI IMG/M metagenome (GOLD analysis project Ga0153996, IMG submission 104728) | Attine ant fungus gardens microbial communities from North Carolina, USA - TSNC080 MetaG | ecosystem: Host-associated > Fungi > Mycelium > Unclassified | place: USA: North Carolina, Lumber...
CAAGCTTGTCCTTGTAGTGTATTTCATATTTTCCATCATAAATCATTTCGTTTGCCCTTAAAAATTTCGCAAAATCTAATGCATTTTTCAATGTATCGCCGATCAGAAATTCACTGAAAACATCTTCAATTCTTTTTTCAGTCATTGTTTTTTTCCTCCACCAATATAGATACTGTTTATATTTGCAGTATACTATATGATATAATAAAATACAAGATGAAAACAAACCATTAATCCTTGTGCGTCGCAGATTATACACACAATCATAATGCTTGCTAAATAAGTTGTTGTTACACGTTTCCTTATGGAAAAACACCTATTTAGGTGCTTTCTTTTTTATTTATTGTATCTTTATTCGTAATACCAACTTGCTGTAATTGTCTTTCTACTTCTTTTCCAATATTGATTAGATCTGATAACTTTTCCATCTTGACACACCTACTCCTTTTCTAAATTAACATAACTATGTTCAACACAAATCAGTGATTCAAAACAATCATCCATATTTATAATTTTTTCCTCTAAAATTTTCTTAATTTCCTCTTCATTTCGATAGTCATCAATTGGTATGACAACATCAAAGATAATTCTTATATACTTTTTGCCTTTAATGATTCTAAAGTCGTGCATACTATAGTTTGAATCAATCGTTAGTAAAAATTCTTCAATTTTGCTACGTAGCTGATTGGTGTATTCATCATCTACATCAATAGGATCATAATGAATTGTTGTAATCATATGAAACTTTTCTTGCATTTTCCTTTCAATTTCATCAATCACATTATGAATTTCTACTAAATTACAATCGCTAGCTACCTCTACATGCAATGTGATAAATTTTTGTGTAACGCCATAATCATGAACCATCAGATCATGAACTCCTAGTACTTTATCATAACTAGTCACAAATTCAATAATTTCATTCATAAATTCAGAAGTCGGATTTTCTCCTAATAATGGAGAAGAGGTGTCTTTGAATACTTCAATCCCAGATTTAAGAATAAAGATAGAAACTACTACACCCATATAACCATCAATCGAAACATAACTATACAAAGATGCTACTAAAGAAACTAATGTCGCACTTGTTGCAACAACATCATTTAAACTATCTTTACTGGCTGCTAGTAACGTTGTAGAATGTATTCTATTTCCTAATCTTTTATTGATTATTGCCATTATCAATTTAACGACAATCGAAAATAGTAAAACAATCAATGTTGGATAATTAAATTTAATAACTTCTGGGGTTATTATTTTATTAATTGATTCCAATAACGATTGAAATCCAACTAATAAGATTAAAAAAGAAATAATCATCCCTGCTATGTATTCACTTCTACCATGACCATATGGATGATCTTTATCTGCATGCCGGTTTGAGATCACAAATCCAACCAAACTAGAGACGTTACTCATTGCATCACTTAAATTATTAAAGGCATCATTTTTAATAGAAACACTGTTAGAGATAATTCCTACAATAAATTTTAAAACAAATAGTAAAACATTACTGATTATACTAAAAACACTAACAAAAGAACCATACTTTTGTCGTATGATTTCTTCTGATTGTGTTTGTTCGTCAATCTTCGCTACATGGTTAATAAATTTCATAATATCACACTTTCAATGGTAAGTTTTTTACCTTTTAAATACATCATTAATTTTGTGCTATTGAATATATATACATGATATATTCTTTTATTTTTTGTATAAATAGAGACTTTTCTTTTTGATATTTGCTTTACTACTTCAATATTTTTAAAATCTATGATCTGTGGTAATAATCCAATCCCTCTAAACACATAAATCATCATATATTCATCATAGATACGAATAAAATATTGAGTAAAATATGTCACTACAATAAATAATAATAAGCCGATGCACAAAATAATCTTAGTTTTATCAAGTTGTACAAAGGAGATAACCAATAAAGATATATCAATAGCTAATAAGCCACTAGATAATAAAAAACCTCTAAATTCCTTAAACTTCATACTATCACCTACTTAATTGTACCAAAACATGGAAATAAATCAAGAAAAATAAACTATAGCAAAATTGAATCCTTTTTTAGGTTTTTAGCATATTTTTAAAAAAAACTTTAATTATTTATAAATATAGTGTATAATGTCGTATGTAAAGGGGGTTGTATTATGGATTATATCCAACAAGTATTAACACAAACAAAGGAAAAAAATGCAAGTGAGCCTGAATTTTTACAGGCAGTTGAAGAGGTTTTGGAATCATTAAAACCCGTCATCGATGCACATCCTGAATATCAAAAATTAGCAATATTAGAACGTTTAATTGAGCCTGAAAGAGTGATTATGTTTAAAGTGCCATGGGTAGACGATCAAGGTCAAGTACAAGTAAACCGTGGATATCGTGTGCAGTTTAATGGTGCAATTGGCCCTTATAAAGGAGGGTTGCGTTTCCATCCTTCCGTATACTTAGGAATTATTAAATTCTTAGGCTTTGAACAAGTTTTTAAAAACTCATTAACTGGCTTACCAATCGGTGGAGGAAAAGGTGGAAGTGACTTTAATCCACAAGGTAAAAGTGATCAAGAAATAATGCGTTTCTGCCAATCTTTTATGAATGAATTGTACCGACATATTGGGCCAGATGTAGATGTTCCTGCTGGCGATATTGGTGTTGGTGGTAGAGAAATTGGTTATTTATATGGACAGTATCGTAAAATCAAGGGTGCCTATCAAAATGGTGTCTTAACTGGTAAACCTTTGGCATTTGGTGGTAGTTTAATTCGTCCAGAAGCGACTGGTTATGGTGCTATGTATTTTGCAGAACAAATAATAAATGAAAAAAATGATACTATGAAAGGGAAAACGATTGTTGTTTCTGGATATGGTAATGTTGCTTGGGGTGTATGCTTAAAAGCAAGAGATATGGGGGCTAAAGTCATTAGTATTTCAGGTAGAGATGGTTATATATATGATGAAGATGGAATAACTTCAGATGAAAAGATTGATTTCTTAGTAAAAATCCGTACTTCAAATGATGTGAAATTAGAGGATTATGCCAAAAAATTTGGTTGTACATTTATTGCAAATCAAAAACCTTGGTCATTGAAAGCAGATATCGCTATTCCTTGTGCTACTCAAAATGAAATATCTCTAGAAGAAGCAAAAGTATTAGTAAGCAATGGTGTTACATTAATTATTGAAGGTGCTAATATGCCAACAACAAAGGAAGCGATTGAGTATTTTACTAGTAATGGAGGTATTATTGCTCCTGGAAAAGCAGCGAATGCTGGTGGCGTTGCAGTTAGTGCTCTAGAAATGTCACAGAATAGTATGCGATATTCTTGGACAAGTCAAGAAGTTGATGAAAAACTTAAACAAATTATGATTAATATCCATAAATCATGTAAAGAAGCAAGTGCAAAATACGGTTATGGTTATAATTTAATAGCTGGTGCAAATATCGCTGGTTTTGAAAAAGTAGTTGAAGCAATGGTTGCTCAAGGTATCGCTTATTAAGTTTTGATAAGATTCATAATAAAAAAGTAAATGGATGGAATCTAAATTATATGATCCATCCATTTTTGAATGCCAAATAGTCGTTTAATATATACAAGTTATACTCCATTCTACTTGTATTTTTGTCTTTTCTTGTTAAAATATAAGTAGTAAGGGGAGGAATCCAATGTATGTATCATATCATTGTTAATCCACATTCTAAATCTGGAAAAGGATTAAAGGCTTGGAAACAGATAGAACAAATATTAATTAATAAAAAGATAGATTATCAATCTTATTTTACTGAATATGAAGAGCATGCCGTTGCTATCACAAAAGAAATAACGACCAACCATAGAAACTGTAAATTAATTGTTTTAGGAGGAGATGGAACACTAAATGAAGTAATTAATGGAATTAATGATTTTGATCAAGTTATGTTAGGTTATATTCCCTCTGGTTCTAGCAATGATTTTGCAAAAGGTTTAAATATTCCTAATAAACCGGATAAAGCATTAGAAAAAATTCTACATTCTAATACGACCAACAAAATAGATATTGGATATTTGCATTATCAAAATACAACAAAACGTTTTATTGGCAGTTCAGGAATTGGATTTGATGCTTCGGTTTGTTATTATTCAAATCAATCAAACACTAAAGGATTTCTTAATCATCTGAAACTAGGCAAACTAATCTATCTATATATTGCTCTTAGAACCTTATTTTCTTATCAAACAACCAAGATGTCATTAACCATCGATAAGCAACAATATCATTATTCAAACTGCTATTTTGCTTGTCTATTAAACAATAAATTCGAAGGTGGTGGTTTTAAGTTTACTCCTAATGCAAAACTAGATGATGGTTTATTCGATATCTGCATTGTGCAAGGAATCCCTAAAATAGTACTCGTTTTTCTACTACCAACTGCTTTTTTAGGCTTACATACAAAAGTAAAAGGGGTTCATATGCTCAATGGAAAAAACATTAGTATTCAATCTTCTTTGCCATCCTTCATACATATTGATGGAGAAGTTATTGATAAGCAAACTTCCATCAACATTGAATGCAAAGCAAAGCTGTTAGAAATAATACTATAATATTTCATAATTAAATATAAATATACACTAAAAAGTACTAAATATATCACTATATTTTAGCACTTTTTTAATTGGTTACTATGTATCTAATTTTATATTTAGTTTTTCACCTGTAATATATTCCAAAATAGCAATTGCAGCTTGCTTTGGTCCTTTATGTTCATTTCCAGCAATTCCTAAACGAGTTCTAAGTTCTCCAACTTTAATTCCTTGTTCAAACATACTTTCAAAATAATCAACCAAAATTTTATCTGTTTGTTCTTCTCTTTGAACAGGTCCAAATGGATTTGCAAAATAACTATCAACTAAACCATATTCTGTTGTTGTCCCTTTCGCCATACGACTTCCAGCCCGAAATACTTTTAATGATTCTTCAATCGAATCAAAGAATATTAATGATTCTTTACTTTCATCATAGTTATTTGCATATAAGAATAAATCAACATCATGTTTGTTTACTACATCTTTATAGCTTGTAATTGGAATAACAATTCTAGCATTGATTTTATCTGGATTCATAAATACAGATCTGTCTAATTCTTTATATCCATAACCAGCATCTAAATCATCTAAACGAACAAATGCTCCAATCTCTGTTCCAGAGGTTTTAATCACTCCATTTTCATCTTTTGATAATAATCCCATATCATCATAAATTGTTTTTAAATCTCGAATATAAGAACTTCCATATACCTTTATTTGTTCAATCGTTTCTGATTTACCAGCTCCACTATCCCCCATAACAACAATATTCTTTGTCACACCAGAATGTAATGTTACTTGAACCATTGCTCCATGGATTGGTAATTCTTCTTGATTGATTTTTCTTATATTATGTAATGTTAACACCATTTTCTTCATATATCCAAAATAGTCAAACTCATCAGATCTTGATAAACAAGCCACGACCATATCATTTTTATCATCTTGATAGAAGGATTGATTCATTTCTCCATCTTCATAACCATAAACATATAAAATATCTGGTTTACGATTACGATAATCTTCCTCTTCTGCTAACTCAAACAAGTTACATAGCGTAACCCCCTGTGCCATATAATGTATATTAAAATAAATAAAGGCTAGTAAATCTCCTACCTTAGCAGGATAGCAGAACCATTCTTCTTCATCAAATTTTTTACCATCAATTGGATTTTTATTTGTTTCTGGGAAAATACCATCTCTTTTATTTCGTTTACTATAGGTAATAAATGGAGGATGTATAATCACAGATTCAATGAATGGAACATTATCTAACTCACGATACTCATATGGTAAATAGGTGCGTAATTTGCTGACAATCAACCCAGCATTTACACCAGCTGTAATTTGGCGATAGACCTTATGATGATATCCCATTATTGTTTCTTCAATTTGACGATATGTTAATAAGACTAATTCTTCTAATTTATTTTGTGCATCGACAAATTGAACATTTTGAAATCCTGCTCGCTTTTGTTCGTTAAAAACAATTGCATAACGTTGTAACCTTCTCCAATATAAATAAAACTCTTCAACAACAGTAACAAAAGCTTCACGATTTTCAAAATATGGACGATAACGATCATAATAATGCAAAATATCTTCGACATTCATAACCATTAATAGCTTTGCTATTATTTTTAAATCTCTAATAATTTTTTCATCATCATTTTTAGCTTTTCTTAAATATAAATAAATACTATTATTCTTCTTTCTTAAATTAGTAATATAACCCTCCAAAATTCTATGGAATGCTTCTGATTCCAATAATTCTAACGAAGAGTGACAATAACTTTCAGAGAAATTCAATAAAGCGTTATTCTCTGTTAATTTAAAACGATACCCCACAATACCACACCTTTCCTACTATAATTCTAAGATCGTTTCTTTAAATGCTTGGATAAATTTATCAATATGTTCCTTATTTATATCTCCAATCACTCCAATACGTAACACTTTCGTAGCATTCTCCCCTAATCCAGTTGCTACTGTAATTCCTTTTTCTTCAAGTACTCTATGAATATCTTTTGCATTCATACCTTCTTTTAAGCGAATCAAAGACATTACATTTCCTTTGTTTTCTTCTTTAATACTATCAACATCAAATCCCAAATCTCTTAATTTTTGATCTAGGTAAACTCGCAATTGATAATGATGCTTTTGAAAATTATCGACACCTAATTGATTAATATAATTACATGATTCATGTAAAGCAATAATCAATGGTATATTTGGAGTAAATGGTGTTTCATTAATCTGTAACATGGAACTATATTTTCTAAAATCACTATAGAATCTAGGTAAATCTCCTCTGTTTAAAGCATTGATAGCTTTTCTGGATAATCCTACAATTGCTATCCCTGGTGGAATTAAAAATCCTTTTTGTGAACTTGCTAATAAGCAATCAATATGCCAATTGCTGACTTCTAATGGCTGAATTAAAAAGCCACTAATAGAATCGACAATCAACAAACAATCCTCTAATTGATTGACTAATTCTCCAATTGGTTCTACTTTATTACAAACACCACTACCAGTTTCATGATGAGTTAAGAACACTCCTTTTACATCAGGGTGACAATGAATTGTTGTTTTGACTTCATCATAATCATAGGTCTCTCCAAGGGGATATTGTAATACAATAACATCTAATCCATAAACCTTCGTAATTTCTTCAAAACGATGTCCAAAATAACCAATAGAAATTACGATTACTTTGTCACCTTTAGAAAAAAAATTAGCAACGCTAGCTTCCATGGCACCAGTTCCAGAACTTGTCAATAAGATAATTTCCCCATCATCTAAGTGCATCATATCAGCTAATTGTTCTCTAGTCTCTTTATAAATTTCTTTAAAAGCATAGGAACGATGGTGAATCATCTTTCTAGTAAAAACTTCTAATAGCTCATCTTTACACTCAGTTGGCCCAGGTGTTAAAATGAATTTTTCCATAACCTACCTCCTCAATTTGCAATTTATCTAATTCTATCATACTTAATTATGAAAAAAAATAAAAAGTTGATATTATTTTTATAATATTACTTTTTATCTATGTTCCAAATGTTCTAAAGTAATGTTAAATATGCTATGTATATGATCATCATCTAATGAGTAATACATTTCTTTGCCCACTCTTTTCGCTTTCACTAAACGATATTGCTTTAATTTGCTTAGTTGATGCGATATTGCTGAATGTGACATATCTAAGCTGTTTGCAATTTCTTGCACATTATATTCGCTCACCTCTAATAAATACAAGATACGTACTCTTGTTTCATCTGCAATTACTTTAAAAAATTCCGCCATCTCTTTGGCTTTTTCAAACTCCATATAGTCCTCCTTTAAAATAACTTAAATAGCACTTTACCAACAATATGATCATCAATATCAATATAGCCAAAATGCCTTGAGTCAACACTATAATTCCGATTGTCTCCTAATACATATACTTTTCCTTCAGGAATAATTATCGTTTGATTTGGTTGATCAATCATTGCTTCTTTAATATAATCTTCTTCTAATAATTCTCCATTTCGATACAATTTACAATCTTTAAAAACTAATTCATCTCCTGGTAAGCCAATCACTCTTTTTACAATATAGCGAACATCCAAACTATCAGGATTATAATCAATCACAACTAAATCATTATAGTCAGGTGTAGAAAATAAATATGCTTGTTTTAATAACAATACATAATCTCCATCCTGTAATTTAGGCTCCATACTTTTGCCAATGACTTTAGAAGGAGCAACAATATATAGTACAACATTAGTGACAACTAACGTAATGATAATTAATTTAATATATCCTAGAAATATTTTTTTTCTTTCTTCCTTCATCTTGTTCTCCTATCCCTATTAATTATAGCATAAAATTTTCTAAATTATCATTTATATTTCTTAGTATCGTCAAAATTGCTAAAATTAACAAAAGAAAGAAGGATCAAATAATGGAAACTATTTACTTTGTAAGACATGCTAAAAGCGATATCACACATATTGAAGATAGTACTAGACCATTAACAACACAAGGAAAAAAAGATGTTGTTTTCGTTACTAACTTTTTTAAAGAGAAAACGATAGATGCTATCTATGCAAGTCCATATAAACGTGCGATTGATACAATTAGCGATTTTGCAAATGTAATTAATCAAACAATCGAACTGATAGAAGATGTAAGAGAAAGAAAAATTGGTGCGTGGGTCGATGATTTTAATCATTTTGCAAGAAAACAATGGGAGGATCTTGATTATACTGATGAGCATGGTGAATCGTTAAGACAGGTACAAACTAGAAATATAAAAGCGTTGTTTAAATTATTAGAAAAACACCATAATCAAGCAATTATCATCGCTGGTCACGGTACTGCTATTAGCACAATGATTCATTATTTTTACCCAGTATTTAAGTATTCAAATTTTAAAGAACTAGAGTATATTAACCCATTTATTTTAAAGATGGTATTTGAAAACAAAGAGCTGCTTTCATTAGAGCTTATAAATCCATTGACAGATGAAACAACTGCGTTTATTTAAAAATAAAAAGTAGGAAAACCTACTTTATTTTTCATCATTTAATAAACGACTTTTTAGTTTTTGGATAATCTTTTTTTCTAATCGAGATACTTGAACCTGTGAAATTCCAAGACGCTTTGCTACTTTTTCTTGATTATAATCGTTGTAATATCGTAACGTAATAATCAATTTTTCTTTCTCATCTAGTTTCGCAATTTCCATCTCTAATGCCATTTTTTCAAACCACATTTTATTTTTCACATCTTCAATACGTTCTTCCATTGAAATCGAGGAACCATCTTTTTCATAAATTGGTTCATTTAGCGAAGTTGGATAATAAGAAGCATCTTGTGCCATGATAATATCTTGTGGATCTTCCTGTAAATAATCAGCAATATCATATAATGTCGCTTCTCTATCTAAAGAATAGGTTAACACTTCTCTTGCTTTTTGAATTTTCAAGTTCAATTCTTTTAAAGATCTTGAAACTTTGATTGTTCCATCATCTCTAAAATATCGTTTAATTTCTCCCATAATAATTGGTACAGCATAGGTAGAAAATTGTACATTATATGCATCATTAAAATTATTGATTGCTTTCATTAATCCAATACAACCAATTTGAAATAAATCTTCTTTATCATAATAACTATTTTTAAATCGATGTACAATCGACCATACCAATCCTAAATTTTCTTTTACAACTGTATCCTTAGCTACTTCATCCCCTGCTTTCGCTAAGTTAATTAGTTCAATTGTTCTATTAGTTTTTGTTGCCATGTTCAAAAGAATGTATATCCCTTAAACGTTTTTGAATCACTAGTTTTGTTCCTTCTCCCACTTTTGAATGAATTTCAAAATGATCACTAAGACTTTCAATAATTGTTAGTCCCATCCCTGATCTTTCTAAATTTGCTTTTGTTGTAAACAATGGTTCTCTTGCTTGTTCAATATTATCAATCCCTTTTCCTTTATCCTCTATGATAATTTCAACAATTCTTTGATCTATTACAACACTGACATAAACCTTTTGTTTTTGTATTCCTTCATAACCATGAATGATAGCATTTGCGATACCTTCTGAAACCATTGTTTTAATTTCAATTAGTTCATCCATCGTTGGATTTGTTGGGGCAATAAAGCTTGCGACAACAGTTCTAGCAAACGCTTCATTTTCCAATACAGCATCAAATTTCACTTCCATTTGATTCATATATATTTCCCACCTTTTTATGTAATGTTTCTTGATCTTCTATGTATTCAATAATTTTAAATATCCCCGTCATATCAAATAATCGATATGACATTTTATTTAAATTTGTGAGGTATAAATTTCCCCCATAACGTTTAATTTGATTGTATCGACCTAACACCATACCTATTCCTGAACTATCAATAAAACTAACATCTTGAAAGTCCATCACAATATTTTTGTATGCTTTTTTCTCAATCAAAATTGATAATTTTTCTCGATAATTCTGTGTTACCAACGTATCTATTTCACCAAAAAAATAAATCATTAATAGATTTTGTTTTTCTATAATTTTTATTTCATTTTTCATTGCAATTGCCTCCTCGTAACTACTATCATATAACTTTTTAATAGCCTTGTGGAGATTTCCGACAAAAAAAGAAGTAACTTTTCAAAATTAGAAGCTACCTCTCATAATTTTCATTTATTCAATATATCATTAAATGTTTGTTCAAAATATTCAAGAAATGTATATGGAAACACATCATGATCAATGCTTAGTTCATAACTAGCATACATATTGCCCTCTTCATCAATTAAATGTAAATAACCAATCGTCTCTCCCTGATTTAATGGAGCTAATGCTTTGATAATTTCTATATGATAATTCTCTATAAAATCTGTTCCCTTTTTTATTGGAATAATAATATCTTGTTTTGCTATCAGACGAATCTCACGATCTCTAGAGTTAACAACATCCAGTTTTGTTACTTCTTCTCCTTGAGCAAATAGTTGATACGCTTCATATTGATTAAAACCATAATCTAATAGTGCACTAGCTTCCTGATTTCGAGTACTAGGATCTGGTTCTTTTAACACAACACTAATAAAACGTAATCCTTCTCTTTTCGCTGTTGTTACGATACAATAGCCAGATTCTTTAGTAAAACCAGTTTTTAGACCATCAACACCTTCATAGTAATTCAATAATTTGTTTGTATTTACTAGCCAAAAACTCTCTTCTGTGTCTTGGCGAATATAGGTATCAAAAGTCGATGTCACTTCTAATAGTCTCTCCCCACCAATTTCAATTAAAAAGGCTGCCATCATACTTAAATCATATGCACTAGTATAATGATTATCATCATGTAGTCCTGTACAATTTGTAAAATTAGTATCTGTTAATCCTAGTTCTTTGGCTTTCTCATTCATCATTTTTACAAAGTTTTCAATGCTACCACCAATTCGCTCTCCGACAACAACACAAGCATCATTTGCACTAGCAATTGCAATGGCTTTATATAAATCCTCTACTGTCATTCTTTCATTTGGTTCTAAATATATTTGACTACCGCCCATACTTGAAGCATATGTTGAAGTAGTAAGTACATCTTCCCATTTTAAAGTTCCTTTGTTGATTTCTTCAAATAATAAAATCATTGTCATGATTTTCGTGGTACTAGCTGGATATAGCAACTCATGCTCATTTTTCGATAATAATACCTCTTTACTAGAAGCTTCTATAAGAATACTTGCACTAGCATTAGGTGTTAAATCATTGGCTTCTATCGCATTCGTCGTATTATGATTAAATAATGAAATTAGTAAGAAAAGTACTACGAGGCTATTCATTAGTTTTCTCATAATACCACCTTCCACATAGTAGATTCTTCTTCCTCAATTAAATTGCATTCATATCTATTATTTTCATCTAATGATTGATAATATCGATAAATTTTTAAATATAGTTCTTGCTCAATGATATTGTTTCTTAATAAATAATCTATAATTACATATCGCTTCATAACTGCCTCCTTACAACAATTTATGTCATCATATAAAAATTATGTCATTTGAATAAATGAAAATAGACACTTTTTCAAATATTTTGCATAAATTAAGCATAAAACGATATTTACTAAAAATGATACAGTATTATTATCAATCTATTGTCCAGCATTACACTAGTGGTTGATGATAATCACCACCATATGTATTATCTATTGCTTTTATGTTTACATCTGAGTATTCATCAGCAATATATTTATTCTGTTATTCTTGTTATTGTATAACTATTCTTTTCAAACTGACTAAGTAATCCATCTTCGCCATATAAATGACCAGCACCAACAGCAATGAAATTAGTATCTTTAGAATTTGAATTTAAAATAGTACTTATCATATCATCATTTCTGTTAGTTCCCAAAATCTTTGTATATTGCTCGAATTCTTCTTCTATTTCTTTTGAATCAAAGTCAATTATTTCGGTATCAGAATCATTATAAGAATTGTTATACAAATCATCTTCAGAATAACTTAAATAAATCTTTTTAATACTATCCTTAAGCATTTCTTTATCTTCAACATATTTCAAAAGATATGTTGGTGCAGCCTTAGATAACTCCGCAATTATTTGATACTGTTCTTCAATACTTTCTAATTCAAAATAAGCTTTATTATCAGTATCAATCCTATTACTTATATAAACATCAATTGATAAATCCCCACTTAAGCCTAATTCTCCATTTACCTCGTTGGTTGCTAAAGAATTAATCATCATTGCATTATATACTTTCATTTCTTCATTAATACTTGAGTATTGTTTGGTGATATTTTTAAAAATATTCAAGCATTCTCCACTATTAATTGAAGAAATACTATTTTCATAAAGATATTTCTGCATATTTTGTACTTCATTATAATTGATTTTTGATTCTACATAAACTAAATCTGACTTTATAAATGCTTGCTCAATTGAATCTGGTAATTCATCTATTGAATAACTAGACATATGAATAGTACCTAGTACATAAAATATTTTGCCACTATCATCTTGAACTTTATAGAAATGATTCAAATAATTTGGATTATCTAATTTTTCAATTTTTGGTTTACTTGCACATCCGAAAAATAGGATACTGAAAATTAACAAATAGATCATTTTTTTCATGTTATTGCATTTCACCTCTACTTTCAAAACATTTATATTTTTCGATAAAATCATCTTTGTAGATTCTTCCAATAGGTATTTCTTTTTTATTCATAAGAACAACTTTATTATGATAGAATTCACTGATAAAAATCGGATTAATTAAATACGATTTATGTGTCCTAATAAAAATCTTATTATTTATCCTTTCCATGACAGATGCAATTTTATCTCTTACTCTATGTTTACCATGAACACAGTGAATTAACAAATAGTGACCATAAGACTCAATATATTCAATTGTTTTAGTATTTAAATATATGATTGAAGTTCCTGACTTAAAAGAGAGGACTGTATCATTTTTTTCTATGTAGTTGAGTATCGCTTTTTTCGCATTATTCAAATCATTTTTAAATTTTGACCATCGAATAAATTGTAATGGATGTACAGTTAATGATTCAAATACGAGATCTTCTCTATTACTGATAAAAATTACCGAACTATTTCCAAATTGCTTTATTAACTTTTTTGCTATAACAATTTCCTTATCAGTTAGTAATTCCACAAAATGGATGATAACATCATTAGGTTGTGTTTCTGATGAATGATTATATAGTTCATATGGAATATTATAATCAGAAAAATAGTTTTTTAATTCAGTAGATAAAATGTTTTTTAATTTTTCCGTTTTAATCAAAAAGTTTATTTTAACCATATCAGATCACCCCACCCTCATCATTATTTAATTTCTTTTTTACTTCAGTAATGTACTCATAAAGATCTATATCAGGATTGCCAATAGCCTCTTTTAATCCATAAGAATCATTAATTATTATATTATAATTATTCTTCAGATAATCAAGGGCATCAACAAACTCTTTGTTGTTGTTATCGTTAGCTAATAATGACTGGAATATAAAAATTGAATCATCAACTAAAGTAATTGCAAAATAGACCTCATAATACTTATAAGCAAATGTTGTTGCTCCAACTACCCCTAGTATTCCTTCTTTCCAAAACAATTTAATTTCTTTAATAGAATTCAATTCTACCTTAGAAGAAAACATATCTTCTCTACCAAAAAGGACATTAAAGGCGTACACTAATTGTCTAAAGTGCCCATTGATTGAATAATATTCTAAATGCGTATCGGTCACATCCCAATGTTCAGAACATATCATAACAGATGGACCATATATCAAAAAAAGAAAAATATAAAATACAACTAAAGCGATATTTAGCAACTTAATTGCATCTATTGATATCATCGCATCAATAGATGCAATTAAAAAACCCATTAAAAGAACATCTATTAAGAATAATACTATACAAGCTATGATAAACGTTTTAATAGTAGGGATTTTTCCAACAACAAATTTTTTTCCCATCTTTTTCTTGATTTTATTCATTCTATCACTCCTTATAATCACATTATACGATATAATTCTATCTTTCCAAGTTATAATTCCTAAACTACAATTCTATAGCATTAACTCCCTTATAACTGCATAAATTAAGACTGTCATAGTATTTCCACAATGAAATTATACGCATTACAATTATTGCATTTACATTTTTAATTGTATTGATATTGCAACAAAATTAAAAGGACTAACTCCTGTACAATACAGGAATCAATCCTTAACAAGTCGACTTGTTTAAATTTCCAAGTCCAATTAATTGGGTTCACTTCATTTATTAATCAACGCTCAATGCCAAGATTTACTATATTAATGAACTGCTGAGGATTAGATGTCATCATATGAAATCAACTGAACATTATTTTCTATTAATTTTTCCTTAATCCTTTTTGATAAAAGCATATGAAGATCTTTGTAACGAATTGCAGTATACGTTGACTTAGAAAATAAATCTTCATCTAAAAATCCAGGATGACATATTATATATGCTATATCATTTTTCATTAAATCTTCTAATTGATCATATACACCTTTTTCAACATCAATTTGAAGTTGTTCTTCTATAGGAAAATTTGATTTAGAGGTAGCTAACCAATGACAATCATACATTTTGATTTTTTTCCATATATCCTGCGAATATGTGATATTATATTTTTCAGCAATTTCTCTAATAACACGAGAAATATTTTTTGTTAAATAAGAATGTCCTTGTAGATATCTTGGTTTTCTTCCCATTAATTCAACAAATTTTTTATATTGATTTTCAACTTCTAATAATGTTTCATTATATGGAAAAGGATCATTTTCTGGAAACCCAGCAGTTTTTTTTCTTTCTGATGAAGAAATCAAAAAGCCATCGTTATCGACCAAGTGTGGCACCAATTTAGGATCTGTAACAGATTTCCCAGCAAACAGATTAATATCTTGACCAACACATATATGTTCATATTCTTTAATTCTATTTGCTGCATACTCACTTCCTTCAAAATTAGTCATTAATCCAGTACATGTTAAAATCCCCTCTCTTGCAGCTAAACATATTCCATCTGTAATTCCATATGACATACCAAAATCATCACCTTGAACTAATAATTTCATTGTATTATCCTTCACTTTCTTCTTGCATTATTTTTTCGACTCGTTTGTCGTTCATCTTTACAAATGGAGCATAACAGAAAACGGCTATTATAGTAAAGCTGATCGAAACCAATATACCTTTCCAACCAAAGTTTACAAATGCATTAACAACTGCTGGTAATGCTTGATTAAAACCACTAATACATGGTGCATTACCTAAAAAACCAATAAGTTGTAAAATTCTTGTTCCCAAAAATGCTCCTAATGTTGTTCCAACATATGGGATTAAGAAAATAGGGTTCATAATAATCGGCAATCCGAACGAAATTGGTTCCTGAATTTCAAATGCTGCAGGAAATAAAGCCACCTTGGCAACACTTTTTAAACCATTGTTTTTTGAAAAAAACAAAACAGCGATTACTATAGCTATCATACTATAATTAATAAGGTATCCTGGTCCAGTTATCATATTAGGAATGGCTTGGCCAGCACTATAAGCTGCTAAGTTTTCAGCTTGATTTTGCGTAAATAACATGGCTGTAATTGGCCATATAGCCATACCACCATGCACCCCAAAGAACCAAAATAAAGAGATCATGGTAAAAATAATAAATTCACCAAAGATATTACAACCAACCTTCATTAATGGTAGACGAACAATTTCAAATAGAGCTGTTTGTACATCACCTAAAGAAGTAAGTGACATAACAAAATTTAGAGCCATCATAGCAAAAACAACAACGAATATTGGTACTAAAGCCATAATTGAATTTGAGATACCTGAAGGAACTCCTTCTGGCATTTTAATCGTCCAGTTTCGTTTAACAATAAAGCGAACTAATACACCCGTAATGTATGCTATAACCATGGCTCCAAACATTCCCATTGTCCCAATATATACCTGAAGCATTTCTACTGGAGTGATAATCAATGTAGAAAGAATAGACATAAGACCCGTCACTATTGCTTGTTTTCTCATGCCATTCTTTATCATGTATTGATATCCAACAGCAAATGCTAAATAAATAGAGAAATAACCAAATGTATAATTATAAGGAAGTCCTAAAACATTTTTTAATCCTACATTTGTGATAAACTCTTGATAAGCATCTATAGGAAGTCCATTGAATACTGTACAAATAGATCCAACTATTAAGAATGGAAGCATCATTTGAAATGCACTTTGTAAAATCATTAATGGTTTAAATTTTACTAAAGAGTCTGATAATTTTATTAACCAATTTTCTAATTTTTTCATTTTTATCACCTTTCTATATTTTTGATTGCTCAACTAATTGTTCTGCCACTTTTAATACAGCAGCACCATCACATTTTCCATAGCTATCACGATTTATGACTTCTACTGGAATAGAATCAGTGTCAATGGCATCTTTTACTTCAGCTATTCGATGTGAAACTTGCGGACCGATTAAAATGACATCGCAATCTTCATTGTCTTCAATTGACTCAATATCTACTGCCAAAATCTTATAATCTTTATTCTGTAATTTAGCTGCTTCTTTCATCTTTGATACTAAAAGACTTGTTGATAGTCCCATAGCACAAGCTAGCATTATTTTCATGATTTCATCTCCTATCATTTAATTTTTGTTCTAGATCAAATAGTTTTTTATTTACTTTAATAGATTGCTTAGCTAAATCTATCGCCATCATTGCCATACTCAAATGATCTTGAGCATGCACCAGAAGAATATTAACTTCTTGCATATTTCCATTAGCTTCATTTTGAATAAGTCCAGTTTGTAATGAATGTGCTTTTTTTAATTCGTTTACCGCATTTATTACAAATTCATTAGCTTTATCAAAATTGAAATCATTTGAATAATTTATTGCTTCCATTGCTGCTGATTTAGTATCTCCAGCGTGCAAAATCAATTGAAAGCATACTTCATATAATGTTCCCATATATCCTCCTTATCAAGAAACAATTTCCAACAAGGCTTGAAAGCTACGATGTCTTAAAAGATAATTAATCTTCTCCTTGTTGGTAATCAATTGAGTCAATGTACTCATTATTTTTTCATTTTTCATAGTAAATCCTTTAGAAAAAGACATAAGAATAACAATTTTAACCTTTTTACCATACGACCAACTAATAGGATTCTTTAATAATGCAATGCAAATTATTGTATCATTTGTCATTATTTTTGCTGGATGTGGAAAAGCAACATCATCGGACAACTGTGTTTCAGCAAGTGTTTCTCGTTTAAGAATCTCATCATAAAAGTCCTGTGGCAATTCATAGCTTTTTTTTATTTCTTTTATCATTAACTTAATACAATCTTCCTTATTCTTAGCATCAAGATTTTCTATAAACAATTCATCTTTAAAGTAAGAATGGTGGCTACCACCTTCATTCGTCAACATTTTCTCTATATCTTTTTCAGTTTCATCATCCAAAAAATACTTTACCTCAAGAACAGGAATTGATATTTTTTTCTTAATTGGAATAGTTGTAAAAATATAATCATACTGACTAATATCTTTTTTCTCAAATTCTATTAGACTACAACACTCTAAATGTTCAATCTGATTCTGAAAACGATGTAGTATTTTTATACGAAATAATTCAGCACTTCCTTTGCCAGTAGAACATATCATAAGTACTTTTTTCTTTCTAATGCTCCTATTTTTTTCTAACGCAACTTTCAGGTGAATAGCAAAATAAGAAATTTCATGTTCACTAATTTTGCAATTGAAATGATTGTTTATAACATTTGCACAGCATAAGGCTAAATCATAGGTATCTAACAAATTTGCTTTGATTTCATTTAATAATGGGTTCTTTAGTTTAATATCGTATTTTATTCTATTTAGTAATGGTATCAAGTGTAAGGCTAGCATCATTTGAAGATTTAAGTCATGGGTAAAATCAATTTCATATTCTATCTTTATTTGATGTAAAATCTGATTTATCAATGATTGAAGTTCCTGATTAATCACAGTATCACTATATTCGTCATCAATAATTCGCTTACTGCTCAAATGAGCTAAAACATAATATACTTCATCATCCAAACATACTAACCCAAAGCATTTTTCAAGACACATCACTATTCTAACTGCGAGTGGAAACTCTTTTTCTTTCATCAACGATGTTTTATATGTTTCATCTAAAGAAATAGAGCAATTGTTTTTTACTCTGTAAAATGCAACTAACAAATGTACTGTTAAATTTTGAAAAGTGGTATCAGATAATACATAACCAAATTCCTCACATTGCTCTTTAATAGTTTTTTGAATAAAACAAATACTTTCATCAATATTTTTGATATTAAGTGTTTCACTTTTCTTTTTTAATAATGGATACTGCTCAAACAATGAAACCATACATTTTCTTTTATCTATTTCCTGTCCTATAATTTTAATGCCTTTATAAGGTCTGCTATGAATGGCTAAATTATATTCTAACAACAACTTTTTAACCCTTTTTAAATCTCTTGTTAATTGTGGACGTGAAATATAGAAAACTTCAATCAAATCTTCTGCCTTAATATAACTGTTGTTCAATAGTGTAATTGTGAGCATTAGAATTCTTTCTTCTTGATTATTATAGTTAATTGATTGATTTTTTTGACTTTCATTTTTAGTTGTATCAAGATATAACTTGAAAAGATCTTGTTCTAAAATAGTAAGATAATATCCATTACCTTTTCCAGTCTTACTAATAATTAGAGCACCCTTGATTTTTTGATTAATACTTAAAATAAAACCACTAACAGCTCCTTTTTTTATATCTAACATAGTAGCAATTTGTGAGCTGTTTATAAATCCCTTGTTTTCAATCAAAAGCTTTAGTAATGCATATTCTTTATCCATCTTTATAAATCACCTCCAAATCAAAAAGTTAGTGCACATCTTCTTGACAAATTTATTATAAACAATTTGTTTATTTTCTTCAAAATCATTTATTCAATAATAATTCTCCCATTTATGATGACAAGATAATTATAATAGGAATTCCAATAGTAATTAATAAAAGAAAAAAAGATTGATCTTCTATCCTACTAAATTCTATCTCAAATTTACAACAGCTACTTAAGCATCTCTAAGTATTCTACCCTGATAGAAAATATAATTTCTGGAAAGATAAAATAGGATATAAGTTACGATAAAATTAGTAGTTATTTTCTTTCTACTGTATATTTCCTTTTTCTTTCCATAAGAAAAGATATCTCTTTGTGTTCAGTATTACCCTAGTATAATAAAATAAAAAAGGTCAAAAATAAATTTTGACCATAATCGAAAAGCAGAATAGACCGGTTCTGCTTTTTTTGGTACAATATAACTATAAAGGTGGTGATTTTTATGATCATTACTAAGGTTTCTA
>Ga0153996_1000388_pt1 | contig 20023 bp, 17 predicted proteins | sample TSNC080MetaG_FD_104728 | JGI IMG/M metagenome (GOLD analysis project Ga0153996, IMG submission 104728) | Attine ant fungus gardens microbial communities from North Carolina, USA - TSNC080 MetaG | ecosystem: Host-associated > Fungi > Mycelium > Unclassified | place: USA: North Carolina, Lumber...
AACCCAGTTCTGCCAGGAGCCGAAATCAGGATTCCCCGATCCTCCGGCCATGTATCGCACGGCCGTCGGATAAAGCGACAGGCCAATGGTGAATACCACCGTTCCGGCGATCAGCGGGGGGAAGAATTTGCGGATTTTCCGCATAAATAAACCGACAACAACGGCGACAAAGCCGCCGATTACCATTGACCCCAGGATCGTTCCGACATCATTGGTTTCTGCGATAGCCTGCATGCTTGGCAGATAAGCAAAGCTGATCCCCATGATCATGGGCAGACCGGAGCCCAGCCTGAAGCCGTTTTTCTGTCCGATCGGAAAGAGCTGCAGGAAGGTTGTCAGAGCTGACATGGTCAAACCTGCCTGAATCAGGATGATCTGTTCGGCGGCTGATAAACCGGCCACCTGAGCGATAATAAGCGAAGGGGTTACACAGCCGACAATCATCGCAACGACGTGCTGGATTGCCAGCGGCAGAGCTTCGCTGAATTTGGGGCGGCCATTTAAATCAAAGACGGAAGCGTACTTTCTTTCATTATTCATAAAAGCCTCCTTTCATAAGCTACTCAGTGATATGAGTACCGTTAGTGCCGTTTATTCCCTCTTTTGCCTTTTCCAGGAGCGTAATGATGGCTTCCCGTCCGCTTTTGGAACCAACAAATTTAATAGCCGCTTCCACTTTGGGAAGCATCGAGCCGGGTGCAAATTGTCCTTCATCAATATAGAGTTCTGCTTCTTTCACACTCATGCTGCTTAACCATTTCTGGTCCGGTTTACCGAAATTAACCGCAACTCTTTCAACCGCTGTTAAGATGATTAAACAGTCGGCGTCCAACTCTTGCGCCAGCAGGCAGGCAGCAAAATCTTTGTCGATTACTGCGCTGGCTCCTTTTAGATGTTTATCTTCCATAGTAACCGGAATACCGCCGCCGCCGCAGGCGATAACCAATTGACCATCATCCACCAGGGAACGAATGGCCCTTAATTCAATGATTTCCACCGGCTTCGGAGAAGCAACTACCCGGCGATAGCCGCGGCCGGAGTCCTCTTTCACGACGTAGCCGTACTTTTTGGCCGCAATATCGGCCTCTTCCCTGGTCATAAAATGGCCGATCGGCTTGGAAGGATTCTGGAAAGCCGGTTCGTTTCCATCCACCCGCATCTGGGTGATCATGGTGGTAACCGGAATATCTTCAATTCCGCGAACCAGTAATTCTTCCCGCAGAGCATTCTGCAGGTCGTAACCGATATAAGCCTGACTCATCGCCACACATACTGAGAGCGGAGTGTTGGGCTGATTGGGATTTTCACGGGAAAGAGCGCTCATGGCATTATTGATCATACCGACCTGAGGGCCGTTTCCGTGTACGACGATTACCTCGCAGTTTTCCTGAATCAGATCGACGATGGCTTTGGCGGTGATTTTAACCGCCTCCATCTGTTCCGGGAGATTATTTCCCAAGGCGTTGCCGCCGAGGGCGATGACGATTCTTTTCTTTTTGGCCATATTATGCCTCCTTTAGCATGGCGATCGCTTCCACCTCGCACAGAACTCCTTTGGGAAGGGTTTTTACCGCAACGCAGGAGCGGGCTGGTCTGCTGGTGAAGTAGCTGGCATAAATCTCGTTAAACTCAGCAAAATCTTCCATATCAGCTAAAAAACAAGTGGTTTTTACAACATGATCAAAGTTTAAATTCTGACTTTCTAATAATCCCTGCATATTTTTCATCACCTGTTCGGCCTGTTCGTTAATCGAACTGCCAACCACCTCACCGGTTGCCGGTGAGAGCGGTATCTGGCCGGAGGTGAACATCAGACTGCCGCAGATGATGGCCTGTGAGTATGGGCCGATGGCAGCGGGAGACTGATCCGTATTGACGTATTTAAACATAGTATACCTCCTGTATGATTTTAATCAAAGATTCTTGCAGTTCCTTTATCCTCTAGTTTTTTAAGAATTTCCTGCGGATTTTCAAACTTAGCCAGGAAAATCATCGCAGCGATAATATATGGCTTATAGCTCGCTTCTTTGTAAAGAGGATTGCGGTACCGGTCAAATACGGTCGCATCCACTTCACCTTCGTCACAGCTCACGCCGGTGATATCAGCCGGAAGACAGTGCAGATATAAAGCTTTGCCTTCTTTGGTGGTCTTCATCAGATCTTCAGAGCAGGTCCAGTCTTTATGTTCAGCGTTCTGTGCCAGCAGCTCTTTCTCCAGGTCGGCGATTCCCTGAGTATCGCCGTTCCCGTATAGTTCGGTCCGTTTTTCCATGGCCGCAAAAGGTGCCCAGCTCTTTGGATAAACGATATCGGCATCTTTGAAAGCTTCTGCCATATCATTTGTTTTCTTAAAAGATCCGCCGGTCTTTTCAGCGTTCTGTTTGGCTACGTTTTCAACCTCTTCAAATACCTCATAGCCTTCTGGATGAGCCAAAACGACATCCATGCCGAAACGGGTCATCAGGCCGATGACGCCCTGGGGAACAGAGAGCGGTTTACCGTAAGAAGGAGAGTAAGCCCAGGTCATAGCCAGCTTCTTTCCTTTTAAATTTTCCACGCCGCCGAATTCGTGGATGATATGAAGCATGTCGGCCATAGCCTGAGTCGGATGGTCGATATCGCACTGCAGGTTAACCAGGGTCGGTTTCTGTTCGAGGATGCCGTCGGCATTTCCTTCTTTTACAGAATCGACCACTTCGTGCATGTAGGCATTACCTTTGCCGATGTACATGTCGTCGCGGATGCCGATTACGTCAGCCATGAAAGAGATCATATTAGCAGTTTCGCGGACTGTTTCACCATGAGCGATCTGCGATTTGCCCTCATCCAGATCCTGAACTTCGAGACCTAAAAGGTTACATGCGGACGCGAAAGAAAAGCGGGTCCGGGTGGAATTATCGCGGAATAGAGAGATTCCAAGACCGCTCTCGAACACTTTGGTTGATATGTTGTTCTCACGCATGTAGCGCAGAGCATCGGCAACCAGAAAAACCGCTTCAATTTCATCATCAGATTTTTCCCAGGTCAGGAAAAAGTCGTTGTTATACATTTCTTTAAAATTAAGAGCATTCAGCTTATCGATATACGTTTGTAGTGTTTTCATTTATGATCCTCCATCAGATATGTTTGTTTGGTTATTGTTCACTTGGCGGCTCACCCGCGGGTGCTTGGGACACATTCATTTAAGCGGATGAGCATAAGTGAACTATATTCCAGAAAAAGAATTACAGTGATATTCTTTGGAATACGAGATTGTATATTGTAAAAAGAGACAACGGGGAAGGAGTCTTTCTATCGGTCAAAAGTTATTTGTTAAAGTACAAGGCCGGCAGGCAAGCATATACCGCTGCACATACGACCAAATCAGCTTTCCAGGTAATCTCGTTAGGAGCATGAGCCTGTGCTTCTGCACCAGGTCCAAAACCGATACAAGGAATACCGTTACGTCCCATGATTGATACACCGTTAGTCGAGAAGGTCCATTTATCTGTCAATGGACGAACTTTTCTCTCGGCTTCGTTTGCGGGAGTGCTGCCGATGCGGCTATCACCATATAAGCCCTTGTATGAAGCTTCCAAAGCTTTTGTGACGGCATGGTCTTCCGGAATTACCCAAGTCGGGAAATAGCATTCGATCGGGTATACGAGTCCGGTATAAGAAGGACGGTCATAATTATACATAGAAACAACAACATCATCACCGTATTTTTTTACATTCGGTAAGCTGCGGATTTCTTCCAGACAGCTTTCCCAAGTTTCACCTGCAGTCATACGACGATCTAAAGAAACGGCACAAGAGTCGGCAACTGCACAACGGCTTGGAGAAGTAAAGAAAATTTCAGAAGTCGTAACGGTACCACGGCCTAAGAAACGGGCTTCTTTCCATTCCGGATTGTACTTTTCATCCAGCATCTTGATGAGTCCTTTGATTTCGTTATCATCAGAAGCGTCGTTTTCGTTTAGAGAACGAATATCCTGAAGAATATCAGCCATTTTATAGATCGCGTTGTCACCACGTTCCGGTGCAGAACCATGACAGGAAACACCTTTGACATCGACCCGGATTTCCATCCGGCCTCTTTGTCCGCGGTAGATGCCGCCATCTGTAGGTTCGGTAGAAACAACAAATTCTGGGCGTACTTTATCTTCATTAATTATGTATTGCCAGCAGAGACCATCACAGTCTTCTTCCTGAACGGTTCCAACGACCATAATCTTACAGCCTTCCGGGATTAGATCCATATCTTTCATGATTTTCGCTCCATATACGGAAGATACGAGGCCGCCACACTGATCAGAAACACCGCGGCCGCCGATATCGGTATCGTTTTCGTAACCTTCATAAGGATCGAAATCCCAGTTGGCGATGTTACCGATGCCAACGGTATCAATATGGGCATCATAAGCGATAATCCGGCTGCCGGTTCCCATGTAACCAATGACATTTCCCTGAGGGTCGACCTGTACTTCGTCAAAATCCAGCTTTTTCATTTCTGCAGCAATGGTTTCGACGTGAGCTTTTTCATCACAGCTTTCGCCAGGGTTTTTCACGATCGCGCGCAGGAAAGCGGTCATATCCTTTTGATAATGTTCTGCCGCAGATTTGACTTCATTGTAATTCATGTTAATCCTCCTTTTATTTTGGTGAAGCGGATGCTCGTAAATCCGCTTCATTGTTTCCTTAATTATGACTATAATGAGTTTGCGCCGTCCCACACGATTGATTTGTAGCGTCCGGGATCGGTGTCGCCTTCAGTTGAGAAGAGCAGTATGCTGGAATTTTCGTCCAACTCCAGTTGGTTTCTTAAATCTTTGTATTTGTCATCGGTCATAATGGTATATAACAGTCCCATCGTAACTGCGCCTGATTCGCCGGCAGTTACCGGCGTATCGCCCTTCATCGGGGCTGCCAGCACACGCATTCCCTTTGCGGTTACCCAGTCCGGACAAGCGGCAAATGTATCTGAATGATTTCGTAATATATCCCATGAGATGGTACTCGGCTCGCCGCATGCCAGCCCATTCATCAAGGTCAGCATGTCGCCTCCGACGGTGCGGGGTTCCCCGTCTCCGGCCATAGCGCCGTCATAGAGGCAGGCGGCAACATCAGCTTCGACAATGACCACTTTTGGTTCGTGATCCGGATAACGGTTTGAGAAGTAGCCCTGAACAGCACCGGCCAGTGATCCAACACCTGCCTGAACAAAGACATGGGTAGGACGTTCGCAGCCATATCGGCCCAGCTGCTGGTCGGCTTCGTAAGCCATGGTTCCGTAGCCCTGCATGATCCAGGTCGGAATCTCTTCATAGCCTTCCCAGGCGGTATCCTGAATGATGACACCGTTTTCGGTAGTATCAGCTTCAGCCGCAGCCTTGCGGACACAATCGTCATAATTCAAATTCTCGATGGTCGCTTTTGCATTTTCGCGTAAAACGTGATCGAGACGGGTCTGAGTGGTGCCGATGGGCATGTAGACGATGCATTTCTGTTTCAGCTTATTGGCTGCCCAGGCAATACCGCGTCCATGGTTGCCGTCGGTCGCTGTAAAAAAAGTTCCCTGGCCGAATTCCTCGCGGAGTGCATCAGAAGTAAGTACATTATAAGGTACTTCTGAGATGTCCCGGCCTACTTTGCCGGCTATGTATTTGGCAATGGCATAAGAACCGCCCAGCACTTTGAAAGCATTTAAACCGAAACGATAGGATTCGTCTTTAATAAAGATCTGTTTCAGACCAAGGTGCTCCGCCAAATTGTCAAGCTTCACGAGAGGCGTTTCAGAATACTGCGGAAAACTCTCGTGGAAGGCTTTTACCTCCTTGGCGTGTTCAATCGAGAGAAGCGGGAGATTTCGATCCTCTGTCTTTGGCAGCTTATTCGCTGTCCATTTTATATCGTTCACCGTTCATCCTCCTTAATATAGTTATTGTGGGTCATTGGCTGGCTGCTTTGCAGCATCCATATAGCTGTACAGTGTAAATTTTGAGATACCAAAATAAGAAGAAACCTTATCCCCTGATTTTGTGATAAGAAAAGCACCGGTATCATTTAAATATTGGATGGCTGTGACCTTATCCTCTTTGGTCATCAGGGCGACCGGTTTGCCGACCAGATCAACCGACTGCTGGATCAGATCATCCAGAAGGTCATTGACGTTGTTGGTGATCCGCTTGGGTGATTTGGCATTGTTTTCATCAGGTGTGCTGATCAGGGAATCCAATGCATGGTTCATGGTAATGAGACCGGTTATGTCATAATTCATCGAGAAGATATATTGAATCTGATCTTTTTCGCCGCGGATATACATGGTGCTGGATTTTAAAATCCGGCCGTTGCTGGTCTTGGTCAGATAAGCAAGTTTATCCTGAAGGGTTTCGGGATTTTTCTGCAGGGTCTCCATTACGACTGCTGACGGACCGTCACCAAGTTCGCGGTTACTTACATGTCCGTTGATGATATAAGCGATGGAATGTTCAAAATCTTTTTTTATCAGATCGTGGATAACGATCTCGCAATTGCTGCCGAATTGAGCAGCCAAACCATCGGCTAATTGAATCAGTAGGTCTAAAGTTTTCTTCGTGGTTATCATGGGTTACAAAATCCTTTCGCGAAATTTTTGATTCTCATAAAAATTATTGGCCAATTCATTTTTACAAGACGATTTATTAGTAAATCTAAATTTATCATAGCACAAAAAAAATAATTTTCAATAGAAAACTAAAAAATTTTTAGGCAACCTAAAAAAAAGTCATAAAATTCAACGCAAACACTTGATTTTTAGAAAGGTTAAGGTTAGTATGTCTATAAAGAGTGGTAATGTTGTATAATAAACTCAGAAGTGAAAACATCAAAATGTACAATATGATTGTTTTTGTCGGTTCTTAGGGGAAGGAGGGCGACAAATTAAACAATATATAATTATCAGAAAAGTAAATCCAAATTAACTGGAAATCTAAAAACAATGGTTGATTAAAAAAATTAACCGTCAATGAAAGAGAGGGAAGCGAAATGTTAGTAGTTGGAAATGGAAGACTAATCACCAGAGACGATGAGGTTCAATTTCTTGAAAACGGAGCCGTTGCTGCTGACGGAAATACCATCGTCAAAGTCGGTTCTGCCGATGAAGTAAAAAAAGCCTATCCGGATGCTGAGTTTATTGATGCTAAAGGCGGTGTGATCATGCCGGCCTTCATTAACACGCATGAGCACATTTATAGTTCCTTTGCCAGAGGATTGAGTATAAACGGATATAATCCGCAGGGGTTCCTGGATATTTTAGACGGGATGTGGTGGACGATAGACCGCCATCTGACTTTGGAGCAGACCAGATTAAGTGCAATGGCAACCTACATAGATTCAATTAAAAACGGTGTGACAACAGTATTCGATCACCACGCCAGCTTTGGTGCGATCACCGATTCGTTGTTTAAGATTGAAGAAGCAGCGAAAGAAACCGGTGTCAGGGCCTGTCTGTGCTACGAAGTCTCCGATCGCGACGGCGGGGAAAAGGCTAAAGAAGGGGTCATGGAGAATGCCAGCTTTATCAAACACGCTTTGGCTGATGACAGCGATATGATCGCCGGTATGATGGGCATGCATGCCCAGTTTACCATCTCTGATGCGACTATGGCATTATGTGCGGCTAATAAGCCGGACGGAGTAGGATATCACATTCATGTGGCGGAAGGAATCGAGGATCTTCACCACTGTCTGAAAAACTACTCCAAACGGATCATCGACCGCCTGATGGACTGTGACATCCTTGGTGATAAAACAATTGCAGCTCACTGTATTTATATTAATAAACATGAGATGGAACTGCTTAAGGAAACCGACACGATGGTGGTGCATAATCCTGAGTCGAATATGGGGAATGCCTGCGGCTGCCCGCCGACCATGGCGATTTTCCATGAAGGTGTGCTGACCGGTTTGGGAACCGATGGATATACCCATGACATGCTGGAGAGCTTTAAGGTAGCCAATGTTTTGCACAAGCATCATTTATGCGATGCCAATGCCGCCTGGGGCGAAGTTCCCGAGATGCTCTTTAACGGTAATGCCAACATCGCAAACCGCTACTTCAAGAAACCTCTGGGTGTCTTGAAAGAGGGGGCGGCCGCCGATATCATCGTAACCGATTACAATCCGCTCACACCGATGTCTGCTGGCAATGTGAATGGTCATATCTTATTCGGGATGACCGGACGCAGTGTTGTGACGACTGTCGGTAACGGTAAAGTCTTAATGAAAGACCGCCGGCTGACGATGATAGATGAAGAAAAAGTAATGGCTGACTGCCGGCAGGCAGCAGCAGATTTGGCAAAATCTATCAATGGTTAAAAACGGCAAAAGATATGGAGGTAAAACAGATGAGTGATATTATGACCCCAATGCCCATAGCACAGATGATGGAATGGGTGATCAGGGAGAGAAAAGAAAAAGGTACCGTTTTTGGCGTGTACCGTCCTTATAAAGCAGATGCGCAGTATAACCGGACCATTTTCGGACGGAAACTGGAATCGGCGGTTGGACCGGCAGCCGGTCCGCATACCCAGCTGGCGCAGAACATCGTAGCTGCATATTATGCAGGCAGCCGCTTCTTTGAACTGAAAACGGTGCAGATCATGGATGGGGAAGAATTGTCCGCCTGTGTGAATAAACCGTGTATCAATGCCGCGGATGAATGTTATAATGTAGAATGGTCTACCGAACTTTATGTGCCGCAGGCGATGGATGAGTATATTAAGGCCTGGTTTGCACTCAGTGTAATGGCAAAAGAATTCGCTCTCGGCAGCATGGACGGTTTCCAGTTTAACCTCAGCGTGGGTTATAACCTGGAAGGAATTCAATCGGAGAAGATCAACACTTTTATCGAAAGTATGAAAGAAGCAAAAGATACTGCAATATTTAAAGAATGTAAGGCTTATCTGCTGGAGCATATCGATATGTTTGAGCATGTGACGAAAGAAGATGTAGAAAGCATTTCTTCAAATATTTGCAATTCAGCGACTATTTCCACCCTGCACGGATGTCCGCCGCAGGAAATAGAGCGAATTGCCAACTACCTGATCGACGAAAAAGGACTGCATACCTTTATTAAATGTAATCCGACCCTCCTTGGTTATGAATATGCCAGAAAAACTATGGATGCGATGGGGTATGATTACGTAGCCTTTACCGACTTTCATTTCAAAGATGACCTGCAGTATGAAGACGCGGTTCCGATGCTGAAGCGGCTGATGCAGAAATGTGCCGGCAAAGGTCTGGAATTCGGTGTCAAAATTACCAATACCTTCCCGGTTGATATTAAGCAGAATGAGCTGCCCGGAGAAGAGATGTATATGTCCGGCCGCTCGCTCTATCCGCTTTCCATGTCGGTGGTGCGCAAGCTGGCAGATGATTTTGACGGCAAGCTCAGGGTTTCTTATTCCGGCGGCGCCGATTATCACAATATCGACCGGATTATTGCGGCCGGCATCTGGCCGGTGACACTGGCGACGACAATTCTGAAGCCGGGCGGTTATCAGCGTATCGTGCAGATTGCTGAAAAGACTCAGGATATTGATCTGGAATTTAAAGGTGTGGATAAAAAGCAGGCTGCGGCATTAGTCGAGGACGCTATGACCGATCCCCACCATGTCAAAGCGATTAAGCCGCTGCCGCAGAGAAAAATACAGGAATCGGTGCCGCTGGTTGACTGCTTTATGGCACCCTGCAAAGCCGGCTGCCCGATCCATCAGGATATTACGAAATACATTGAATTGACCGATGACGGTAAATATGAAGAAGCGCTCAAGGTCATATTGGAGAAGAATCCGCTTCCCTTTATAACCGGAACGATCTGTCCGCATAATTGCATGAGCAAATGTACGAGAAATTTTTATGAAGAATCGGTACAGATTCGCAGTGCTAAGCTGACCGCAGCAGCCAATGGATATGAAGCCGTCCGGAAGCAGATGAGAGCACCTGAGATTACCCACGGGAAAGCGGCTGTTATCGGCGGCGGACCGACTGGATTGGCCGCTGCATATTTTCTGGCCCGCAGTCATATGAAAGTGACCATTTTTGAAAAACAGGGTAATCTCGGCGGCGTGGTACGTAATATTATTCCCGATTTCAGAATTGAAGAATCGGACATTAAAAAAGATATTGAACTGGTTCAGTCACTGGGCGTGGAAGTAAAATTAAACACCGAGGTAAAAGATATTCAGGCGCTCAAAAAGAAAGGGTATGATTATATCGTCCTCGCGTTGGGAGCAGGAAAACCGGGTACGCTGACCTTAGAATCAGGCGATACCATCAATGCTCTGGAATTTCTCGCTCAGTATAAACAGCAGCAGGGCAATATCGAAATCGGTAAAAACGTGGTTGTTATCGGCGGCGGAAATACGGCGATGGATACAGCCAGGGCGGCAAAACGCACCAAGGGTGTGGAGCATGTCTATCTGGTATACAGAAGAACCAGGCGCTATATGCCGGCTGATGAAGAAGAGCTTGTCATGGCGGTGGAAGATGGTGTAGAATTTAAAGAACTGCTGGCACCAAAACGGCTGGCTGACGGTAAATTAGAATGTGCCGTCATGGATCTTGGGGAATTTGATGAGTCTGGGCGGCGCAGCGTGAAGGAAACCGGTCAGATGGTGACGGTTCCGGCTGATACGGTGATCGTTGCTGTTGGTGAGCAGGTGGATGAGGGCTTTCTCAAAGCCAATCGTCTGGCCGTTACGGGAAGAGGCAAAGCAGAAGTAGATGAGTTTACTCTGCAGAGCAGTGCCGCCGGTGTATATGTCGTCGGTGACGGTTTAGGCGGACCGGCGACTGTCGTGGAAGGTATCCGCGATGCTCAGAAAGCGGCTGCCGCTATTCTGAAGCGGGATGTAGTCAAAGACTATGACGTGCGGGAAGAAACCGCTGAGTATTATGAAAAGCGCGGAATTCTGAAAGAATTTGATAAAACGGATGAAGTGGACAGCAGGTGTCTGGGCTGCGCCAGTGTCTGTGAGAACTGTGCTGAAGTCTGTCCGAACCGGGCCAATATCGCGGTTCGGGTGCCTGGACTTACCCAGCATCAGATTATCCATGTCGATGCCATGTGCAACGAATGTGGAAACTGCCTGACCTTCTGTCCGTATGACAGTGCACCGTATCTGGATAAATTCACGTTATTCTCCAACGAGGAGGATATGGATAACAGTAAAAATGAAGGTTTTGTAGTTTTGGATGATCAGAAAGTAATCTGTAAAGTCCGGCTGAAAGGTGGTACATATACCTGGGAGAAGGGGAAAAAATCAGGTGATCTGCCGACCGAGTTAGGCATGATGATGGAAACGGTTTGTGAAGATTATCGTTATCTTTGGAGCTAAAGAGCGCAAACAAAGGCCGGATCGGGAAGGACGAAGTATGATGGGGAATATTTCGCCTCTGCCGGTCCGATGAAAACCACTTAAAATGGAGGTATGCGGAATGAAAAGAATGTTAAAAGGCGGCTGGTTGATTTACAGCGACAGAAGAGAGCAAAAAGATCTCCTGGTTGATGGAGAGAAGATTGTGAAGGTCGCGGCCGATCTTGATCCGAAGGAAGCGGATGAAGTGGTTGATGTAACCGGGAAGCTTCTGTTTCCGGGCTTTATCGATCCGCATACCCATTTTGATCTGGAAGTGAGCAATACGGTAACGGCTGATGATTATTTCACCGGTACCAGGGCAGCGGTGGCAGAGGGAACTACCGCGATTATCGATTTCGCGACACAGAACCGCGGAGAAACGCTGGCTGAGGCGTTGGTCAACTGGGATCGCAAATCGATGGGGAAGAGCTGTTGTGATTACGGTTATCATATGGCTATTTCCGAATGGAATGACAGCATATCCGAAGAAATCGCTGAGATGCCGAAAAAAGGTGTTACATCATTTAAGTTATATATGACCTATGATGCGATGTATTTAAATGATGGTGATATCTACCGGGCGCTGAAACGGATGAAAGAAATCGGCGGACTGGCGGGAGTGCACTGCGAGAACCGTGAGTTGATCGATGCTCTGGTGAAGGAAAAGAAAGAGCAGAAGCACCTGACTACTGAATATCACGGAAAAAGCCGTCCGTGGCAGACCGAGGCGGAAGCGATTGACCGGCTGCTGAATATCGCTTCTGTCGTGGATGTTCCGGTTATGGTGGTACATCTGAGTACGGCGGCCGGATATGAAGTGATCATGAATGCGCGAAAACGGAAGCAGAAGGTATTTACGGAAACCTGTCCGCAATATTTACTGATGACCGAAGATAAATATAAACTGCCTGATTTTGAGGGGGCGAAGTATGTTATTGCGCCGCCTCTGCGTACCGGGCATGATCAGGAGGTATTGTGGCAGGCTCTGACCGATCATCATATCCATACCATTGCTACTGATCACTGCAGTTTCAACTGGCAGCAAAAACTAGCCGGGAGAGAGGACTTTACCAAGATACCCTGCGGTATGCCCGGGGTTGAAACCCGGCCCTCGTTGATATATACTTATGGAGTGAGAACGGGAAGACTCACCGAAGAGCAGATGTGCGGTTATCTGTCGGAAACTCCGGCCCGGCTTTACGGTCTGTATCCGGAGAAAGGGACCCTGACGCCGGGAAGCGATGCCGATATTGTGGTATGGGACCCGGAGACAGAGCGGACGCTGTCTAAGGATACTCAGGTTGCGGCAGTGGATTACCATCCTTATGAGGGAATAAAGGTTTGGGGCATTGCCGAACAGGTCTATCTGCGGGGGCATCTGACAGCCGTAAAAGGCAAGGTGATGAAAGAGAAAATGGGGAAATATCTGCATCGCAGAAAGATGGAATGTTAAGGGAGAACAGCGGAGGCAAATAGATGAAAACATTATTTACATCAGCGCTGGTGCAGCTGAAAAGCGGCCGGAATATCATGCTGGTTACCATTATTGACTGCCGGGGTTCAGCCCCCAGAGGAGTGGGAGCAAAGATGTGGGTAGCCGGTGAGCAGGAATTTGACGGTACGATCGGCGGCGGTATCATCGAAAATCTGGCAATTAAAAAAGCATGTGAATTGCTGAAAATGGGCGAGCACCATGAGCAGGAGTATAATCTGAGTGCTGAACATGCAGCCAGCATCGGAATGGTCTGCGGCGGAAGGATCTGTGTAAGCTATTATTATATTTCTGCTCAGGATTTATCTGTGATTGGTCTGTTTGAGCAAATTATTTCACGGTTTGAGCAAAATCAGAGTACCTGGCTGAGCATTGCACATGAAGAGAAGAATGGATGGAAACTGGCCGTCGACACGGCAGGTGAGACCTTCCATCCTGTTCTGACTCGATCGGCAGGAGGGTTCAGATATACCGAACCGGTTGTAAAGAACGAAACGGTTCTGGTCTTCGGCGGCGGACACGTGGCAAAGGAATTGGTTCCGCTGCTGAAGAAGATCGGGTTTCGCTGTGTTGTCTTTGACGACCGCAGTGAATTTGCCGATCAAGAGAGATTTCCGGAAGCAAACGAGGTGATCTGCGGCGATTTTGACAAAATAGGAGATTTTGTTACAATAAGCAGTGAAGATTATGTGGCCATCATGACCAGAGGGCATAAATTTGATCTTAAAGTACAGGCCTGGGCCCTTGCCAATAAACCCTGTTATATCGGGGTGATGGGCAGCAAAAGAAAGATAGCCTATGTTACCGAACAGCTGATGGAAAGCGGTTATGCACGGGCGGAAATTGAGGCCTGTCATATGCCGATCGGCATGGATATCGGTGCTGAGACCCCTTCTGAACTGGCGGTCAGCATTGCCGGGGAGCTAATTCAGGTCCGCAGCAGGAAATAAATATTTTTTTTAATATCGAGTTGTTTTCTAAAACAACTTGAAAATGAAGGGGGAAAGGAAGATGCAAACAGGTAAAATGAAGCCGGTAATTACCGTCAGAGTGGCAAATGAAGGCGTCTTCTTCGGCCCTGGGGTAATGATGATACTGGAAGCGCTTGAAACTCATGGGGCGATGAAAGATGCCTGCCGTCAGACCGGAATTTCATATTCAAAGGCCTGGCGGATATTAAATGAAGTGGAAAGACAGCTGGGCTATCCGGTGGTGAGCAGACAGCATGGCGGCTCCAGCGGCGGTGGATGTATGGTTACGCCTGCAGGGCAGAAAATAATGAGCAGCTATCGCGAGTCGGAAAAACGGATTAAGGCATATGCAGATCAGGTATTTGAGGAATTGTTTCCTCACTGTGAGCGGTCTCGGAACGAAGTTGTTTTCACCCTTGCTGAAGCCTTAAGTGTAAGCCGCGGCGATATTATTTCACTGACCGGTGCCGGCGGGAAAACGTCATGCTTGTACCAGTTGGGAAATGAACTGCAGGAAGGCAGAGTTTTACTGACTACCACGACGAAAATGGGGTATCCGGCAGTCGGCCAGGTTGATGAAATTTATTCGGTCGGTGAAATTGAAATTCCGCGGCTGCCGCATAAACATGGACGTACCTTTCTTTCCGGCGGGTATCTGGCAGGCGGAAAATGCCGACATGTTCCAATGGATAAAATAGGAGCAGCCTCGGCAAACTATGATGTGACGGTGATTGAAGCTGACGGGTCACGCCAGTTCCCGCTCAAAGGATACTTTGACAGTGAACCGTGTATTCCTGAATTTGCCACCTTAAATGTTGGCATCGCGACCGTTCAGGGAATCGGCCGAAGGGCAGATGAATCGTGGATTCTGCGCTGGCCGGAATTTCAGGAGATGGTGGGTATTGAAGCGGGTGAATTGGTTAATGAGATACATATGGCCCGATGGATTGAACATCCGAAAGGGATGTTTAAAGGAAGCTGCGGTCGAAAAGTACTATTTTGGAATCAGGTCGAGTCGGAAGAACAGCAGGAACAGGCAGAAAAGGTGATGAATTATCTGGATGAGGATTTCCGGAGCAAGCTGGCCCGAGTTGTGGCAGGATCGGTAAAAAACAGTGAGTACCGGACACTTTGGAAACAGGAGGATAAAGCTTACGATGTTTCAATTGAAGGATGAGATTATCTGTATCCGAGGGGCTGGCGATATCGCTACCGGCGTGATTCAAAAGTTTGTCAGGAGCGGGTTTCGGGTTCTGGCTCTGGAGACCATAAAGCCGACGACTATCCGACGGCAGGTGGCATTATCGACAGCGATGCTAGGTGGTGAGATGCAGGTAGAAGATATCCGGGCAAGACGGGTAGAGGATATTGATGAACAGTTTGAGCAATGTTGGGCAGAAGGTATTGTACCGGTGATTGCAGATTCCGCAGGAGTATCGATCAGGCGGATAAAGCCCGCAGCAGTAATCGATGCTATTATGGCAAAAAAGAATATGGGTACAAATCGCCGGATGGCACCTGTCACCATCGGTCTGGGTCCGGGATTTTCGGCACCGGAAGATGTGAACGCTGTCATTGAAACGATGCGGGGACATCGGCTTGGCCAGCTGATTTTAAGCGGACAAGCCCTGCCCAACACCGGGACGCCGGGAGAAATCGGCGGGCAGAGTCATTTGCGTGTGATACATGCGCCGGCAGCGGGGAAGGTCAGACATTGCGCAGAGATTGGTGACTGGCTAAAACAAGGACAGCCGGTATTCCAAATCGGTGACACGGTTGTTCTGGCACCTTTTGACGGGCTGCTGAGAGGTCTGATTGCGGAAGGGATGGAGGTTATGAAAGGGCTTAAGACTGCTGATATCGATCCCCGGAAGCTGGAGCGGGAAGAGTGCTATGGCATATCGGATAAAGCCCGCTGCATCGGCGGCGGTGCGCTGGAGGCTTATCTGTTTTTAAAGGCTTTCAGCAGGAATTGATAGTCTTCTGTTGTGTCGATATCCTGAAAGGCCAATTCGTCGTCAAAAGGGACCGTCCGCACCCGCTCCGGATGACTTTTGATGATGGTGCGGCCGCCCTGGTCACCTTCGATGGTCAGTAGCTGACGGCGAAAAGCAACCGGAAATATGACTGGGTTCTGATACCTTTGACGGTTCGTGGGAACGATAATGTCATCGGGGTATTCTGCATGGACATGCAGCAGTCGGGCGATGATATCAGTTGTTAAATACGGCTGATCGCCGACAAAAAACATAAAGGCTGAGTCGGTGCGGCAGTTCTCTGCTCCGATCCGGACAGAAGAACTCTGGCCCAGAGCGGCAGAGGGATTGGTCAGCGAACGAAATCCGTGCTGTAAGCCTAATTCGGTGTAGCGTTCGGATCTTTGAACCAGCAGCTTTTGGGCGAACGGACAGCTTTCTATGGCGGCCATGATATAATCGATGACCGGCCGTCCGTCAAGGTCAAGAAGCAGTTTATCGGTATGCAGCCGCCGGCTGTAGCCGGAAGCGAGCAGGATTGCAGTTATCATATGAGACACCTCGTTTATTACTAATTTACTCTCATCATAAAGTCTGAGAGAAGGAAAAGCAAGAGGAAGAAAGATGAAGTTAATCAAAACCAAAGATGCGGTGGGACAGGTTCTGTGCCACGATATAACCCAGATTATCCCAGGCGTAACCAAAGATGCCGTATTTCGCAAAGGGCATGTGGTTTGTGAGGAAGACATACCCGTCCTGTTAAGCGTCGGTAAAAAAAACCTCTATGTCTGGGAAGCGAGTGAAGATATGCTGCACGAGAACGAGGCCGCAGAAATATTATATGCCATCTGCAAAGGGGCGAACATGACCAGGAGTGAGGTTAAAGAAGGCAAAATAGAACTGTTTGCCGGCTGCGATGGTTTATTAAAAATAGACGTCGCCAAGCTGAACCGGATCAACGGTCTGGGTGAAATGATGATCGCTGCCCGCCACGGTAATTTTCCGGTCAGAAAAGGAGATAAATTGGCAGGGACCAGAGTCATTCCTCTGGTGATTGAAAGGGAAAAGATGGAACGGGCCAAACAAGAGGCCGGAAATGATCCGATTTTTAATGTTTTGCCATATCAGCACCGGAAAGTGGGGATTGTGACTACCGGCAGCGAAGTCTATGAACACCGGATCAATGATTTATTTACCCCGGTGATCGAGGAAAAATTGAGAGAATTTCCTGCTGAAGTGGTTGCTCACGTTGTCTGTAATGATGAACATCGGATGATTTCGGCAGGGATTGAAAAGTGCCTCGGAAAAGGAGCCGAGATGGTCATTTGTACCGGTGGTATGAGTGTCGATCCCGACGACCGTACGCCGCTGGCAATTAAAAATACAGGAGCTGAGATCGTGACCTATGGAGCAGCTGTGCTGCCGGGTGCGATGTTCCTGTTAGGATATTTAGAAGGTAATATTCCGGTTATGGGTCTGCCGGGATGCGTGATGTATGCGAAACGAACGATATTTGATCTGGTACTGCCGCGGATCATGGCCGGAGAAATTTTGCGCAGGGAGGACTTTGTCATCTTAGGACAAGGCGGGCTGTGTTTATCATGTCCCGTCTGCAGCTTCCCCAACTGCGGGTTTGGAAAGGGGGTAATGTAGGATGGATTTTACACATTTTGATGAAGAGGGAAAAGCCATTATGGTGGATGTCAGTGAGAAAGCAGAGACGACCAGGACCGCCACGGCAAAAGGGCGCATTACGATGAATGCGGAATGTTTTGCCAAAGTCAGGACGGGTTCGGTAATAAAGGGTGATGTGCTGGGAACCGCCCGTATCGCCGGTATTATGGGGGTGAAAAAAACGCCGGAGCTGATTCCGCTGTGTCATAATATATCACTGGCCAAGGCGGAGATTGATTTTGAACTGGTGGATGCTGACTGTGCGGTTGTAGCAAGCTGTACGACTAAAACTGTGGGAACCACCGGAGTGGAGATGGAAGCGCTGACTGGTGTCAATGTGGCACTTTTAACCATTTATGATATGTGTAAGGCTGTTGATAAGAAGATGACCATTTCCGATATTCGCCTGTGTCGTAAATCCGGCGGTAAGAGCGGAGAATTTGTAAATGAATAGGAAAAGCAGGGGAAGCGTATGTTTGATTCGCATGGCAGAAATATAAATTATATAAGAATATCCATCACCGACCGCTGTAATTTGCGGTGCAGGTATTGCATGCCTGATGGGGTGGAACTGGTTTCCATGGAGGACATATTGACCTATGAAGAAATTGTCAGGGTCTGTGAGGCAGGTGTGCAGGCAGGTATAACAAAAGTGAGGGTAACCGGAGGAGAACCGCTGGTCAGAAAAGGCTGTGCAGATTTGATCGCCATGCTGAAAAAAATCGATGGTATCGAGAAGGTTTCCCTGACAACCAACGGTGTGCTGTTAGAACAATATAGCGATGATTTGAAGAGAGCTGGAATCGACAGCGTTAATATCAGTTTGGATACGATCGATGCGAAATTGTATGAAAGCATTACCGGACGCGATGAATCTGCTCTGGTAATCAGCGGAATAAAAAGCATGATTGCCCGGAATATTCCGGTAAAGCTCAATGCGGTGCTGATGAATGGAGTTAATGAGGAGGAATGGGCCTCTTTGGTAATGATGGCAAAAACCTATCCGGTCGATGTTCGCTTCATCGAGTTGATGCCGATGGGTGAAGGAAAGGATCATACGGGTGTGTCTAATGAAGCGGTTTATCGCAAGCTCTGCAATAATTACCCCGGGATTCAGGCTGATCCGGCACCTCGTGGCGATGGTCCGGCGGTGTATTACCAGGTTCCCGGTTTCCCCGGCCGGATTGGATTTATCAGTGCCATACACGGAAAATTCTGCGCCAGCTGCAACCGTCTCAGGCTAACGGCCGAAGGAAAGCTCAAACCGTGTCTGTGTTATAACGACGATATTGATATCAAAGATATCTTGCGGCACGGCAGTGCGGAGGCATTATCTAAAGGCTTGCAGGCGGCAGCTATGGCAAAACCGGCCGGTCATTGTTTTGAAGACAGCGATAAGATGTTACATTCCGGACAGATGTCTAAAATAGGAGGTTGATATGGGAAAAATCAGAGGAATCTGTATTAGTGAGGCCAGAGGAACACCCAAAAAGGAAGTTTCGGAAGCGGATATAAAGCTGGACTGGGGAATTGAATACGATGCCCACGGCGGGAATTGGCACCGTCAGATCAGCCTGCTCGCTTATGAGCAGATTGAAGAGTTTCGGAAAGCCGGAGCGGAAGTTGCTTTCGGTGCTTTTGGTGAAAATCTGGTGGTGGAAGGGTTTGACTTGAAAAACATTCCGGTTGGAACCAGATTCCAGATCGGCAGAGCGGTGATTGAGATGACTCAGATCGGGAAAGAATGTCATAGTCATTGTGTAATTTACCATAAGATGGGTGACTGCATCATGCCTAGAGAAGGTGTATTTGCTGAGGTGATTTCCCCGGGACACATTAAAGTAGGAGACAGTATTGAAATGATAGAGATAAAAGAAAAGCGACCTTTTACAGCTGCGGTTGTCACATTGAGTGATAAAGGATATGCTGGTGAGCGAATAGATGAAAGCGGTCCGGCTGTAAAGGATTACTTAGAACAGAATGGATATCAGGTGGTTGAAAGCCTCTTGCTTCCGGATGAACAAAAACAACTGGAAGAACAGCTGATCCGATTGGCTGATCAGCGGCAGGTCCAGGTCATAATGACCACCGGCGGGACCGGTTTTTCGATGCGGGATCGGACTCCGGAGGCTACTGTTAACGTCTGTGACCGGATGGCGAATGGAATCGCAGATGCTATTCGCGCCTATTCTATGTCCATAACCAAGCGTGCGATGTTAAGCAGAGGGGTTTCGGGAATCCGCAAGCGGACATTGATCGTCAATCTTCCGGGCAGTCCGAAAGCGGTGAAGGAGGTTATGGAGTATATTTTGCCGGAACTGGGGCATGGTCTGAATATTTTACTTGGTTCAGACAGTGAATGCGGCAGGTGATAATTAAATTCACATAAATTACAAAAAAGGAGAGAAAGAGTGAAAAAGAAAACTGATTTTAGGCCGACTTGAACCAAGGGGTAATCCCCCCAAGAAAAATTTTTAAATGATAATTATTTATCGTTGCTTTTTACTAACAAAGAAGGATCATATCCTT
>Ga0153996_1000389_pt1 | contig 20012 bp, 14 predicted proteins | sample TSNC080MetaG_FD_104728 | JGI IMG/M metagenome (GOLD analysis project Ga0153996, IMG submission 104728) | Attine ant fungus gardens microbial communities from North Carolina, USA - TSNC080 MetaG | ecosystem: Host-associated > Fungi > Mycelium > Unclassified | place: USA: North Carolina, Lumber...
AGAATATGGTCATATTCTTCCGGGCGAAACGCCAATCAGCGAAAGAAATACCCCCCGCCCCGGCAATATATACGCTGCCACGAAAGCCTGCCAGAACATGATTGGCGCGATATACGCCAAAGCATATCAGATGCCGATCATGATGGTGCGCGCATTTAACCATATCGGACCGAACCAGTCACCACTCTTTGTCGTAGCAGACTTCTGCCGGCAAGTAGCGGAAATCGAGGCCGAAACGCGCCCTCCCGTCATTCATGTGGGCAACCTGGCCGCCAGGCGGGATTTTACGGACGTCCGGGATGTAGTGAGGGCCTATGCCCTTCTGATCCAGAAAGGACAGCCTGGCGAGACCTACAATGTAGGAAGCAGTCATGCCGTCTCCATCGAGGAGGTCCTGACCCGGATCCTGTCGCTCTCCGCGAGACAGATCCAGGTGTCCGTAGACTCGGACAGGCTCCGGCCGGTAGACATACCAATCATTGAGGCCGATATCACAAAGCTGCGGGAGGTTACGAACTGGACTCCCGCCATTCCACTGCAGCAGACGTTAGAAGAAACGCTGAACTACTGGAGGCAGACCCTATAGGGCCTGCCTCTCTTAAAGTTCTTTTATTCTTCTTTTTCTTCCGTAGTTTCACTGATAATATAGCGTGGCCGCTGCTTCGTTTCGCTATAAATCTTACCAATATATTCGCCCATGATTCCGATACACAAGAGCTGAACCCCCCCAAGAAACAGCATAACACAAATCATACTGCTCCATCCGGTTACGGTAGCACCGCAAAATTTCTGGATAATGGTAATCACGATCGCGATCACACTATCTAGACTGATCAGAATTCCAAGTGAGGTAATCATGCGCAGCGGCTTAACCGATAAACTGGTAATTCCATCAAATGCAAAGGAGAGCATTTTTTTGAGCGGATAATGGCTTTCACCGGCAATTCTGTCGGCCCGCTCGTAGTATACACTAGAATAGCGGTAGCCGACCAGCGGTACCAATCCCCGAAGGAATAAATTGACCTCTCCGAACTCTGCCAAGCCTTCCAAGGCCTTTTTGCTCATCAGGCGGTAGTCGGCATGATTAAATACGACCTCAGCCCCCAGCAATTTCATCACCTTATAAAAACCTTCAGCGGTCGTACGTTTAAAGAAGGTATCCGTCTCACGCTTGGAACGGACACCATAAACAATATCACAGCCCTTCTCGTATTCCGTAAGCATTGCATCCATCGCATTAATGTCATCCTGCCCGTCACAGTCAATCGAAATGGTAATATCCGCTGCCTCTTTGGCCGTCATTAACCCTGCCAGAAGGGCATTCTGATGTCCCCGGTTACGGGACAGGCAAAGACCGGTATAATGCGGATCTTCCTTGCTAAGTTCCTGGATAATACTCCAGGTACTGTCCTTGCTTCCATCGTTAACAAACATGACCCGGCTTTCTTCATCAATACGCTTAGACGTAATTAATGTATGCAGCTTGTCCAAAAAAAGGCCACTGGTCTGCGGTAGTACCTCTTCTTCATTGTAACAGGGAATAACGATGGTTAATTTGGGTAATTTCATCCTTCTTGTCTCCTTATTAAAATGATTTTCATATCATCCAAATCGATTCTTTGAACCAGTACCATAAACATATAAATTCAAATACAATGGAACATGTAAGCACCAGCCCTATAAGGATTTTACTATTGAGCTTTCTTAGAATGTCCGCACCTCCCAATACGAATACTCCACTTCCTATCAGGTAGCGCGGTATCGATTGCAGACGTACGGAAAGAGGAATCATCAGCAATATCATTGCCAGAACCGCCTCATGAAATCGTTTTTGTATCACTAAATACCCGGCAATCAGGATTCCTGCCATTCCGCAGGCAGCCAAATAAATTTCTCTCCACGAAGAACTGCGTAAGCCCCTCCAAAGAACCGCCAGGGGATTTCCAATCTCTCCTCCCCATGCCACCTGTACATGTAAAAAAGCCAATGGGTCTCCCATTTTCCATCCAAGATAAGCCATAAAGGCAAATAGTCCAAGAGGAATGAGACAGACACCAAGCACCAGTTTCCAATTGCGAAAAGTAACCTTTATAAAATCTAACACACCTTTCTGCTCCTTTGCACTCATACAATAATCCGCAAGGACTTTAACGCCAACCGCAAAAACAACCATAACACCGGTATTTCTCGTTCCGCTTAAGAGTGCGCCGGCAATTCCCATCGCCAGATATTTTTCTTTCTGCAAGAAATACAGAACCAGCATTAAAAGCAGCAGATAAAGGGATTCTGTGTATAACATGGAAAAATAGAGACTATAAGGACCAAAGCTTAAAACCATGCTGACTCCGACCGCTTCTCCCACAGATTCGCGTGTTTCCATTATATAATGAAACGTTATCACAATTAATGCCGCTAAAAACAAAGTACTTATAGTGGAAGCTACAAGATAAATTTCCAAACCCGTAAGTTTATGAAAAAATCCAACAATCATAGGCAGCAGAGGGAAAAAAGCCCAGTTAGCAGCATCTCCCCCTTCATCACCGAACGGTTCTAAACAGTATCCATTCTGGATAATATGCTTGTACCAACCGGCATCCCAAAAATTTAAGTCATTAAAAAATGAAAACTCACTTCCCGATTGGACGGTAAATACCGCATACACCGCTACAAACAAAAGCCGGGAAACTATAACTGCAAGCAATGCAAAAACAATAATGTTCCGATTCCTTTTCTGGCTCTCTGCAAAAAGCAAATTCATCTTTGCGCTCATGGTATCCTCCTGTCAATCAAAGCACTTCCCATCAATATTCCCAGCTCTCGGTCATTGGAAGCAGATCCCATTTCAGCCAGATTTACGGGATTTTCGATGTGGAAGGATAAGACCAGGGTATCGGTCTGCAGATATTCCTCCGGTATGGGAATGGAAATCTGTTTTCCCGTTTCCTCATCCATTCTCCCAATCCATTGGTCGTTCGCATAAACTTCGGCCGATACCCCCTGCATATACTGCACGACCTCCATTTCCAATATGAGCTCCTCCTCTACCTTCTCCGGGAATATATAGAGGATAGACGCCCGGTTTCCCTGCGTCCATCTTCCTGATTCTTCCCGAATAGACCAGCCCCCCGCAAGACGATTCAAAGCCCCCTGTTCCCGCGGATCCAGCGAGAAGATTTCCTTTGTTCCTAATACATAGAGCAATCCTCCGTTTCCTGGCCATGCATCCAACGTATGTTCGATATAGTACATACGGTACTCCAGCGATACCTGCGGATTCCTGGCGTTTAATAAAATCCCTATATAAGCGGTAAGCAGGAGAATGCTCAATCCATATGCGGCAATTTTCTTTACCTTCTCTCGATCTGCCATAATCCCTTTAGTCCCCTCTTTTATCGAATGTAACCGACTGCACGGGAATGCCTAACCGTCGGTCATCTCCCTGCGTAACTAAAGATGCCTCCCATAGGGGCGCATGGATCTCAATTTTCGTGGCTCCGCCGGTTACTAATTCCTTGGGTATGTCTAATGTAAATGTTGACGCTTCTATTGACTCTGAAGATATCGTTCCCGCCGAAACTCCATCCACGAATATTTCAATCTCATACCCCTCTGGGTTTATCCGACTATAAGGAAGGTCAAAGGCACACTGAATATTAATTTGATAATCCGCTTTCTCCAGGTGACATTCCAGAGTGACAAACTCCTCCACTGTCCATCGGTAATTCTCCGACAGTCCCGAAAAACCGGACATCGGAAAGACTCCATCCACCATGGAGTACTGTAGTCTCTCCTCTTCATAACAGCTGTATAGATTAATTTCTTTCATTTTCTGCGAAAAAGAAAGTGGCAGCGGAATATATCTTCCATGATATTCACCCAAATCTGCCGATACTATATATTTTTGCTTGTAAAGAATGCTTCCATCTACCTTCGATACCAAGGTATTTGCACACGAAATGTAATAAACATGCTTTCCAAGATCCCTTACGGTTTCTGTCTGTTCGGTAAGAGTTCCATTTCTGAGATACACCTTGGCTCCCGTCATGGCCCGCAAAGGGAAGAACAACGTACGCATCATTTCATCATCCAGCAAAACAACACTATCCGGTTCGATGTGGAAAGCCAGATCTTCTAACGTCTCCCAAGTAATCAGACTATCATCCTTCTGTGTAGCCAGCGTATATTCAAATGGTGCCAGTAACATCAGACTCAGTCCCAAGATTGACATTTTCATCCAGACTTTTATACCGTCCAGATACATACCCGCCCATAGAACCGCAATCGGAATATAGGGAGCCAGATATCTGGCATAATAATAATATTCACTTGTATGAGAAGAAAGAAAAGCGGAATAAAACATGATGCAATATAAAAACGCACCTCCCACTACCAGTTGCTTTGTGTCCCTTATTATCTCCTTGGGGCGCCATAGCATCCGGATAAAGCCTACCGGAAGGATGATCAAGCCTGTAACATAAACAAATGCTGCTGCAGTTAAACCTTGAAGAGACTCCAGGATCCCGCCATTACTATTAAATTTCTGTATCCATAAATATACAATCCAGGCAAACCAGGCTAACGATATCAGGCGAATCACCCACTGCCACATGCGCTCTCTGGATGGCAGACATAATTCTTTTCCCCAGCCCCTTTTGTAGCATAGCGTGAAAAATATTCCGGCCATAACAATCACGATCCATATGATGAGCAGACAATTCTCCGTTGTCATGAAGGGAATCACTCGATACAAAGAAATCGACAGGTTCGAATAGGTGTAGTAGGGACTCACATGGGCCATCATTGTGATCCCAAAACCGTATCCTAACAGGCAGAAAATCCCCGCAAGCAAATACTCACGCTTCTTACTCCAAAGAAATGCAAAATAAAACAGCGCTATCACCATCGGCATATACACCGAAGCTGTTACATGGAAAAACGAAAAAGTTATGATGGCCGCCGCTGCTCCCATTGAAGACCATTTCCGTTCCTCTGTCATAAAATATAAGTATCCCGCAATCAGCAAGAACTGAAACGTCTCTGTCAGTGCCGATTTTGTCGTCCACACCAAAATTGGTGAAACCGCCACTAACACAGTACTCAGAATCTTAGTACTGCTCTTCCATCTGAAATTCTCAGCAATCATAAATACCAGCAGGATTCCGCAAAGCCAGAAAAGCGTTTGAATCAGAGACATGTGGGAAATGCCAAAAATGCTCCCGCTCAATGCTAACAAAGCAGGGAAATTAGGGATTCCGTGAAACACTCCGGTTACCGGGCTTGAGGAATCTTCCGGGCTATATGTCGGATATTCGTCAACTTCAGAGTCCATATAGAACCCCACTAAGTATTGCTTTACTTCTGCGTAAAAGAAATCTTTTTCCGCTTCGGTCGCTAACGCTTCATACTCAGCAAAATCCAGCCGATTATCCGTTATACCATAGATTAAGTTAATCGCTTTTATCTGATAAACGCCCTCGTCTTGCCCCATTCCAAACAGCTCAAATTTTCCGGATACCAAAGGCAAACTCATGCAGATCACAAGGATCGGGATTACATATTGGCGAATCCTCATTTCCGGTACCGCGATCCGCAATTTTCCGGCTAAAAGCAAGAAAATCGCCGCTGCCAGCGCCACCACACAGCAAATTACCAAGGTCGTCAAAATACTAAAAACATCCGCCCAGAAGAGCAACGCACTAACGATTGCATACAAAGAAAAAAAAGCCGTGATGGACAATATTAATGCCTTTACTCCATTTCCCTGATAAAAGGAACAAAGTATCAGGAAAATAATACCGGTTCCTGCCAATAACAAAAGTAACTGTAACATATGATCCCCTTCGCATCTCACTGCATGGCCCATGCATTATTAATCTCAAATGAGATTGTTCCTTTATCCTAAATCTGCTCAAAATAGCTTCTATATTTTTCCACAATCACATCCCATGAAAAATTCCTCACAGCAAATTCCCTGCCGTTCTTTCCCATCTGATCTGCTTCCTCTTCATGCCCGCATAGATAACGAACACAACCCTCAAATTCAAAGTAATTCTTAAAATACAACCCGCCATTTGATGCCTCCGCAAAATGCTTCGTAACCTCACAATCCCGATGGACGAGAACCGGGCGGTAACAAAGCCAGCTCTCCATAATCACCAGTGAAAAGCTTTCTACGGTAGATGGCTGGCATAAAAATATGCTGGCTGCGTAAGCATCATATTTATCTTGAATGGGCAAAAACCCCAGATCCAGAATATCCTTTTGACAATCCGAAGGGATTTCCATCCGGCCACCGCCAATCAGCAGCAGCTTTAGGTCTGTAGAGACTCTTTTCTTATATTCTGAAAAATACTGCACCAATGTATGCACATTTTTTCCTTTATCTTTTCTCCCTGCATATAGAATAAATGGATTATTGATCTGATACTTTTTACGGAAGCGTTCCGGGTCCCCTTTGATATCCGTGTCAATGCCTTCCCCCAATACGGCTGTATTTACGTTCGATAAGTCATATAAACGGTAGGCCAGGTCACATTCTGGCTGCGCATGAAAAATCATTCCCGCCACCTTCGAAAATGTCTCCTTAAAAATGTTCAGATACGCATAACTTTCATCATGAAGGCAGGGAATCAATACGGATTTCTCCGGGCATACCTGCACTCCGTAGTAAGTAGTGCCGAACATATATGGAATAAAGACATAGACCCCATATTCCTCTTGATGTTCCATCAGATATTCATATAAGGCAGGGCTATTTACCATCTCTGCAGCATACGTCGCTTCTTCTTTTTCACCGATAGGAATCGCATTCATCAGCTTATAGTTAACCGCATTGAATGCCGCCGTATTCCTTTTGCGCACCGGAAAGCGCTTTACCTGGATGCCTTTGACCACATCGTTACCCGCCGGATAAAAATTAACACTCCAGTCTGCTGAAAAATCCTTTACGCACGTCGTTAGAATTTCCAAATCAATACCGGCTGCCGCCATATGGCTCGTGAGGCCCCGCAGCTCCATTTCGGCACCGCCCGGGATACTTTCGCCAAACCACGGGGTAATAAACCCTAGTTTTTTCATATAATTATGCCTCCGAGGATTTCACATATCGGATTAACCGCTTCAACTTCGCAGTAATCACATCCCAGCGATAATTTTCCTGAATATAATGTACTCCGTTTTTTCCCAATTGCATCCGCACATCTTTATGCGTCAAAAGATAATTGACGGATGCTTCAAATTCAAAATAGTTATCATAGTACAAGCCTCCGTTGCTTTTTATGCAATGTCCCTTTAACACATCACATACTCCATTGACCACCACCGGCACGGATAAAGCCATCGCTTCCAATACCACCATGGAAAGACTTTCAAATTTAGAAGGAAGAACCAGCATTCCGGCACCGGCCATGCCATTGTATTTATCTTCTTCACTTACAAATCCCAGGTTTATAATCGTATCATCTTTGGGAACCTCAATCACACTTTTCCCCATAAGAACCAGCTTGAGCGAATTCGAATTCCGTCTCTTATACTCCTTCCAGTATTGAAACAAAACATCGCAGGACTTTCCTTCATCAATCCGCCCTACATAGATCATATAATCCTGCAGACCATACTTTTTCTTGAAAGCAGAGGCTTCCACGCTGGTAGGAAGTTCGATGCCCACCCCTCCGACTTCATTCTCAATTGCCTCGTTACGGTACTTTTTTTCGATAAACTGCTTCTCTTCCACGGTGTTGTAAAAAATTGCCTTCGGTGACTGAAATACATCATCAAAGATACGCATGCGAAGAAATGGCTCATCATGTGCTGTGGGAATGGTGATGGCTTTTTGATTTACCGCTTTCACTCCTATACACGTCGGATAATACAAATATGTGCAGAACAAAAACGCGTCATATTCCATTTCATGTTCTTTTATATAGGCAATAAGAGCGGGAAGACAGGGACCCTGTTCATCCACCCATACTTCCTCTTCATCGGATGCCAGACCCCCGCCCAGAAAGCGGCCGTTAATCTCGTCGAACTTCTTTTTGCTGCGAGGATGCTTCACGGAGAAACGTTTTACCAAAACACCATTGATCTGCTCTTCTTCCAAAGGATACTCATCCTTCCAGGTCATATAGTCAATGGCTTTGCTGGTAAGTACATGTACCTCATATTCGTCGGTGAGCCGTTCCGCATAGAGGCGGCATTCCAGCTCTGCACCACCATTTACCTCACGTCCATACCGCTGTACGACAAAAGCGATTTTTCTTTTCAAGAATTTCGTCCTTTCAGGAATGTTTTTAGATAAGAATGAAATTTTTCTTTCACACGGTCATTATCAAAATCCTTTAAACGGATTTTTTGATTGGCAATTACCTTGGCACGTAAATCTGCGTCCGTATACAAACGGTTCATCATACCTGCAGTCAAGGCCGGGCTTTTCTCCTTCATCAGCACACCGCTCCCCCCTAAAGTACTCCCAATGGCAGTGCTGTCATACGCAATTACCGGAACATCAAAATACATGGCCTCCACAAGTGGGACGCAAAAGCCTTCATGTTCGCTGGCACATAGAAACAGATCCGCGATATGATAATAGGCCAGAATTTCATCGAACTTAACATGCCCGGTAAAATATACATCCTGCAGGCCCAGCTCTTTCACGTAGGCTAACAGCTTGGCATAATAGCTTTCCATTCCCAGATACGACCCCACCAAAAACAAGCGGGCATCCGGATCATAGTATTTCTTATAACAGTAAAAAGCAGCAATCACATCCTCTTGGCATTTATTCGGAGCGATTCGTCCGGTAAACAGGACATTCGTTCCTGCTTTTTTATATTTGCGGATTATTTTGGAATTCGGTTCCTTTTTATAATCCTCGAAAGCAATTAAAACCGGCAGTACATCAATCGTACCCTGGTATCCCATCCGCATCAGATCCTGCTTGTTAAACTCCGAAACCGCAAGACAATAGTCGACTTTTCCTGCCAGGTATCTGGCTCCGTCCAGACCGTATTGACACAACCTGGCTAAAGCCGGATTATAGGGACCCAGATATTCCGGCGGAGTCACATTGTGATAAATCAGGATTTTTCTGCCTTTGTATTTGGGAACCTGGTAATTCAATTCCGTCCCCGTAGACAAGTGGTACAGAATCACATCATCCTCTTTTAGTACCGGCAAATCCCGAATCTTTTTTATCAATCCTTTAGGAAGCTTAAGATCTACATTTTCCGCATAGATATTCGTCGTATAGCCCATTTTCTGCAAATAATCCTGCAGAGCGAGTGCATCGTTACTGACCGCATCACCAAAAGATACGGTTGCTAATACTTGTATAATTTTCACAGGCGGCACCTCACACTAATCTTCTTTTTCCCGGAGAGCCTGCAGTTCTCTTTCTAGGGCCGTAATCTTCTGGTCCTGCTCTTTTACATAAGCTAAAAGCTGGTTCAGGCATTGCGCGGCAGATCCATTAAAAGCATTCTGCTCTTCTACTACAGGAATAATCATAAACCGGATCAGTTTACGGATTACCTTTTTGATAAAGTTCGCTAAAGCATTCCCCTCCACCCGATGGTACCAAGGAACGTTACTGCGCAGATTGACTTGCTGCACCAGTCGTTCAAACTCTCCCGGATCATATTTTTCACCGTTCCGAAGCCCTTTTAGTATTTCGCCCCCATCTACATCCTGAAAGCTGAGCATACTTTCATTAAGACCTTTTTCCTGAATCTCCAGACGAATTTCTTTCATGATTTCTTCCACATCAATAGGCTGTATCACCTCTGGCATATTATGATCTCCTTACACTTTAATCTTAAACAATAACAACTGACTGCCGGATAAACCGAATTACAAACTAATCAATCTCCCAGGAATGTTCGATTCTGACGATACCCACGTCCTGTAACATGGAATAAACTTCTATCTTTGCTGCTTCTTTGTAATAATCTACGGGAACGCCGATATCCGACTCAATCGCGATGTCAATCAGATACTCTCCCGGCAGCAAATTCAAATGCTCTAATTTTACTTTTATACGTCCGCTCTTTGTAAGGGAAAATTCGGGAATTTGATCGATACGGGTATTGGTTCCGTAACAGTGGATACCATCGCTGCGGAAGAGGGCAATACCCAAAACGGCATCTTCCACTTTTTTCTTCAGCTGATAATCGATTACAATAGTCATCTCCTCACCCGTAGCAAATACGTTTTGGACCTCCCCTTTTTGATTCCACAAATCCACGCGTTTAATTCTGGCAGATCCATTACCCCAGCGTTTGCTCTCTTTAGGCCCTTTGGTTTTGTCTTCGTTTGCTTCCCCTTCCGCCTTTTCTCCGGCGTGTTCTTCCGACTCCTGTTGGCTTTTAACCGCCTGCCGCTCACGTTCCTTCTCCGCAATTTCCTGCCGCTTCTCCCCCATATAGTTCAGATACCGGGGATGCACGTCACGAGGGGCGCCATCAGCCTGAACGATGCCATCGTGGATCCAGAGAGAGCGCTCACAAATCTGCTCAATCTGTCCCAGAGAATGGGACACAATTACTATGGTGGTTCCATTCGCCTTGATCTCTCTCAGCTTATTAAAACACTTAGCCTGAAAATTGGCATCGCCAACTGCCAAAATCTCATCAATCAGCAAGATATCGGCATCCACATTGATGGCTACCGAGAAAGCTAAACGCATATACATTCCCGAAGAATAGGTTCTAACCGGGTTGTCTATGAAATCCTCCAACTCTGAAAAAGCAATGATATCATCCAGCCGCTCCTCAATTTCCCTTCTTGTCAATCCAAAAATTGAGGCGTTGGTATAGATATTCTCCTTTCCGCTCATATCCGGATGAAAGCCGGCCCCCAATTCAATCAGACTGGAAACCCGTCCTCTCATCTCAATGGTCCCCTCGTCGGGATAGATGATTTTCGTCAACAGTTTCAACGTGGTGCTTTTTCCGCAGCCATTATGGCCAACCAGCCCAACAGCTTCGCCCTTTTTCACATCAAAGCTGATGCCATTTAATACCCATCGGTTCTCATAGCGGTTGCGATTACGGAATAACAGCCGTTCCTTTAACTCAGAGCCCTTATCATAAAACACCTTGAATTTTTTGGTTATATCTCTTACTTCAATTGCATTCTCCTGCTTCATATCTATAACTCCTCGGCAAAGCCCTTTTGTAATTTACGGAATACCACATAGCCGATAACCAGAAAACCTACGCCAAGCACCGCCGCATTGACAAGCGTACTCATATCGGGAACTTCCCCACTGTATAAGATCTTCCGATATGCAATCGTGATCGGGGTCATCGGATTTAAATAGTACAGATAAGCCCATTCCCCCATTTTATTCATAACCATTTCTTCGGAATATACAATCGGTGTGAGATACATCCAGGCCATCGTAACAATCCCTAAGATATGTTCCAGATCACGAAAGTAAACCGTAAGTCCCGATGTTAATAACGCCCCGCCCAGGGCCAGGACATACTGAATTAGCATAACCACAGGCAGATAGAGAAGTGCTTCAAAGTGAAATACCTTTCCGGTCTCAATCCCAAATAAAATCATAACCGCAAAAATCACAAGGAAGCAAAGCAGCATGTTAACAAAGGCACTCGTAACATAAGAAATCGGCATAATCTCTCTTGGGAAATAAATCTTCTTCACCATATCTTTCGAAGCAATGATACTGGAAGAGCCTCCGGTAAGAGATGCTGAGAAAAACAGCCACGGCACCAACGCCACAAACAGAAACAGATAAAATTTATCGATCTGTGACCCTAAGATCATCGAAAACACCACACTATATACGAGTAATTGCAGCAATGGATTAATAAACGTCCACATAAAGCCTAATACCGAACCCTTATACCGCCCCCGCAGTTCTTTCCTTACCAGGCTAATAATCATCTGTCTGTATGCATATAATTCTTTTAAAGTCTTCATCTTAGTTTCCTATTCTTTTATATCTTGCTAAAGCAAGTAACATTATACAGAATTTATACCCCTTTGTCAAATTTCACCAGCCATCCATACGCCCGTCGAAAGCATGGGAAAAGCAGAGACAACTTTTAACCGTCTCTGCTTTTCTTTACCATTCTGCCTTCAGCCTCTTCAGGACGTTATCGGCAATGCACTTCCAGTCAAACACGTCCTCTATATAGCTCCTTGCCCTGACCGTCATTTCTTCCCATTGCCCGGAATGGAATTCGTTCACGGCACTTGCCATTTCATCGACTTCACGAACTACAAATACATCCCTCCGGTCTATCCCTCTTCTGCCTAGTTCTGTTGTAATCACCGGAATTCCTGCCGACATATAATCAAACATTTTCAGATTTGTTCCGGAACCAGACATCATAGGATTTAAGGCAAAGTCCACGGCAGCAAAAACTTTCTTTTTTGTTCGATCGTCAACGACTCCCAGGAGACCAACATTCTGCGGTATTCTACGATTTGTAAAATAACTACATTGGCTTCCCATCAGCATAAACTGGGTTCCCGGACATTTTCTTGCTAATTCGATGATTTTTACAGCGGCTTCCAGGTTAGGCTGATGCCAGCTCCCCATGAAAATTCCAATTTTCTCGTTTTCCAGTTTCAGCTTTTTCTTGTTGTTCATGCGTTCCTGACAGCTGGTAAAAACCGTATCGCTGGTATCTACACCGTTGGGCACTACGATAACCTTACTGCTTTCCGTCCCATAAATCCGGTTTAAGGTTATCTGGTCTTCCAGACTGCAGGTCATAATAAAGCGGCTCTTCTCACAACAATCTTTTTCTATATCAAACACCTGCTGCAGAAGCTCTCCTGCAATCGCCGTCTCTGGCAGCATCGCCTTCTTTAGTTCCGATTCTACATTATGCGCCTCATAAACCAAGGGCTTATCTCCAAGGTATTTCTGAATCACCCGGTATAAGTATGGATGGGAGGCCACCACCAGATCACTGGTTTCTATAGACTTTTTCAGAGCCCTCTCATATTCCGGTGTCAGATGGGATAATGTTATCATTCCAATATCAATTGCTGAAAGCTTAGCCTCTATCTCCAAAGCATGCTCTTTGCGCCAGTGCTCCTCTGACTGCGGAATACGGATCTCCCAAAGGCCCGGAGCAATCATCGCCTGAAATTTCTGCTGTCCATAAGGCACAAAGGAAACGACTTCCACGTCATATTCTTTCGCAATATTTTTATAGAGATTAAAAATCCGTACCTGCCCGCCTCCTCTCGGAGGATAAATCGGAAATGTAGAAGTCACCGTAATTTTCTTACGTCCGCTGGTTTGCCTTGGTTCCAGCGTCTCCAGAAGGCGGTCAATTACGGAATCCCAGGTAATATCCTTGACTTTCTCATAAGCGTTTTCACCCATCCGCTTCGCTTCTTCCGGATGGGATGCGAAATAATCGATTTTTTCTGCGATATCCTCAGGGGCAAGCTTCGTAACAAAGCCGGTTTCATTATTTACAACAAATTCCGTCGGTCCTCCCGCATCTACGGTAGTAATCACCGGTTTCTTATGCAGCATGGCCTCAATCGTAATCAGACCGTAATCCTCGTCATAGGGGAAATACGGGATTACCAGACTGTTCGCATAATACTCCTCCATCTCTTCATCGTTAACAAAACCCAAAAATGTGATCCGGTCATCCCCTTTTGCCAATTCCTTCAGTTTCTCTTCCATGGGACCGGTACCGGCGATCAGCAGCTTTACATTTTCTTTTACATATTTCATAGCCTTAATCAGCAAATCAATTCTCTTGGGCCGGTCTAAACGGCTGGCCATAAAAATATGCCTGTACCCACCATGGGAACAATTCTTCAGGGGGGCAGGGGGGTAAACCACCTGCACATTCGCGCCTTCCGGGAAATAATCGGTTCTGGCCTTTACCGTTTTGGAGATACAATAGATATCCCGCCACGGAGTCTGAGCCAATCCGAAGTGATCAAAATAGATCAATATCCTGCGGATAAACGGCCCAGGAAAATCCAAAAAGGGCTCCGATATAAGGCTATGCGTACGCATCTCAAACAAGATCGAGAATAACTCATCCAAAGACTCCGGATAAGGATTTTCCTCAATATAATTCATGACCCGGTCAACATAGGGATCCCCCTTCGGAACCTCTGTCGGAAGCCCCGTAAAATGATAGGTGTCATACAATCCTCTCAGCGTATGCGGCAAATAAAAAACACAATTGTGATGACGCACCATCCAGGATGGATATTTCGTACAAATAACAGCGTCAAAATGGCTTACATCAAGCTGATAAAAAAAATAGTAATCTTCAATCAAATTCCAGAAATTATTCTCTCTGGATGGAAGTTTTATCAATTCACACTGATGTGACGTCTTCTGATTAATAGCATCGCACAGTCCCCAGAGTAATTTTTCCATTCCACCAATCGTGAAGGGGACCGGACTAGGTCCTATAACTCCTATTTTCATACGTATTTACCTTAACCTTTTCTCGCTATGACTGCATAATCCTGGCTGCCAAACATTAAGTCTGTCAAACGATCCATGCCTTTGTTGAATTCCTCCAGATTTTCGATGCTCTCACTGACCAGATGGGGAAACTGCTCATGTGTACGGCTGGATTCTGTAAAAATAAGGTCGATATCGCAAAATCCTGCCTTGCGAAGCAGATAATCCAGTGTATAAGGGTGCACCGGCTTATTATGAGAAGGATCAATATAAAAACAATTTCGATAGATAGCCATGCTCATCGGATTCGGCGTTTCCATAATCACATAAGCGCCAGGCTTAAGCTTTGTCATCGCCAGATGACACAGTCTCACCAATGCCTCTAACGTCAGATGCTCAACGACCTGCGAAATGAACAATCCGCCAACCGAACTGTTCGGACACGATTCCAAATGATCCAGCGCGTCCCCTTTGATCGCATCGAACCCTTTCCAGATGCAATAATCCACAAATTTATAATATAAATCTACCCCGGTTGCAGAAATCCCGTTTTCCTTACAAAGTTCCAAAAACTCTCCGCGTCCGCAGCCCAGATCCAGCACATGATCCGCTTCTTTAAAATATTTGAGGTATATACTCTGAACTTTCTTGATATCTTCACGGGGTCCGCGGAAATGGTTTTCAAAATCCTCATAATCGATGGCGGCATACTCTCCACCGGCAGGCTCTCCATTCTTTTTTAATAACGTACGCACTTTCTCTTCCAAAGACCTAAATTGTCCGATCTGAAGTTTTAAGCCAGTGATCTCATCCTGCAGTTCAGCGCGTTTGGCAATTTCATTTTGCAGTTCCTGCATAACCTCCATTTGACAATGATACATTTCATTCACGGTTGCGGTCGATGCCCGGTTAAACTCGGTCTGATCATCCGCGATCGGCTGTATCAGATAACACATCATTTTTCGTAGGATTTTTTTCATAAAAATAATCGGTTTCTTCAAAATACTTCGGGAAGCCGTCAACGAACGGTAATAGGAAATCCCAGAGACTGCATTCATCGCTTCTCTGTGCTGTTCCATGAGGCTGGTATTGTAAAGTCTCTTTTCCACACGCTCGTGATCCCCTTTTCCACGCAGGATAAAAGCCACTTCCTGACCGCTTATGCCGGTCTGCCCAAGGCCACTTTCAATTTCCTCAAGAACCGCCCTTGCCTTTTTCGCTGTTACACTCATGGTTTTGTAAGCTCCTTCTCTACCTGATCCCAGGTGATATTCATTTCACTGATTCTTATCTTGGCTTTCCTTCCGAACTCCTTGGCCATAGCCTTTGACGCAGCAACGGCATCTATCGCTTCGGCTATGCCTTTTGCTGTCGGCGGGACTGTATGTCCGTTAACGCCATTTTCTATAAACTCCAGTGGGCCGCCACTGTCAAGAGCCGTAATCACCATTTTCGAAGAAGACATAGCTTCCAGTGTAATATACCCGTAGTCTTCGTCTATGGGAATAAACAGAACAGCCTTCGCATGGGCATACAGTTTAAATTTCTCTTCCTGTGAAACAAAATCGAAATATCTCACACGCTCCTGCAGCTTCTTTGCCTGAATCAACCGCATCATACGCTCCCGTTCAAAGGGATGGTCGGCTTTTCCTACGATATACAGCTTAATATTTGATTTTGTCTGTGCCAAGGCTTCAATTGCCAGCAGCTGCCGCTTACTGATATTGATACGGCTTGGCATTAAAATATAATCTTCATATCCGTCACAGTAAAATTTATCCATATCCGGGCAGGGAGGATACAAGGGGGACGCCAGAATTTTATTATACCGCATCATTCGTTTGACTACATTCTCTGAAATGGCATAAAGGCGCTTCGCCTCCGGCAGGTAACAGTCGTCTGCATTCTTCACTACCTTTCGATAGTAATTACCCTCTTCATTGTCTTTTAAATTACTATAATCCGTGTTAAACAAATCATAGGCAGCCCGATGCTGATGAAGTGCCCATATGACTTTATTTGGGTGCGGCATCAGATAAGCTGGAAATTTCAGGCCTATGCACAGGTCCACTTCCCCGGCCCAGGTGGCCCGCATATCCAGCATACGGGATGCCAGAATATGATCTTCAATCAACTCCGGAGGGCTGTCCATAAAAGGAATGGTCACGATTTCCGCTTCGTGCCCCCGCCGGATCAAAGCATCTTTCAGATTCTGGGCAAGAAACTCTGCACCGCCGGTAATAAAAGGCGCCTGTGTCGTTGTCAAAAGAATTCTCATTGGCTATTTCCCCTCTACTCATGATCCATTCCAGATAGGGCCTCATATGCATCATAAAATCTATCTCAAAAACAACCGTTACTAATAATAAACGGGTTTCGCTTATAACAGCTTAAAGAACAAAATTTATTCTAGCATAATCAAGCTCTAAAGGCAATAGTATAACGCTTCTTAGCAGCTCTGAAAGGTAAATTCAATTAGGTCTTCAGAAAGTTCACTCTTACACGTATTGTGCTGTGATCCTTAAATCGTTTAATATCGCACTAACAAAAGAAAGACTGATACACCCTGGCTTTTATGATTTAGCCAATGCGTATCAGTCCTTGTACGTCAACTATTGCTCTTTTATTCTCATTACATAAAGCCTTAATGACAGCCATTCTGCTGGCATTTATAATAAGCCGTCGGATCGGTCGGATCCCAGGAATGCCAGGAGGCCAGCTTATAAGCAGTGGGCTTGCCATAAGGGCCTGGAGTAGAACTATTGTACACAGTTACAGTGGTTCCAAGGCTGCAATTATCGTAAATCCATTTTGCATCTCCGGCCTTTAGTCTTACACATCCATGAGAAGCGGTTGTTCCCAGCTTATTATAAGCGCTGATGGATAAATTCATATTATTATTATACGAATTATAAAATACCGAATGGAACAAAACACCACCATTAATTCTGGTACACCACTGTCCCCAGCAGGGTCCCATCAGTTCATGCCAACGATACTTGTTCGGTGTACTAAAAACTCCCAATGGCGTTGCTTCTCCGGTAGAACAGATAAAGGATTTTACAGGAATAATGTAACCATTATTGCCATCCTTGGCATAAACCGTCACCACGTTTGCCTGCTTGTTAACCTTCAGCACATAAGAGGACTGCTTGCCAATTATGCTTTCCAGATCGGTTACCAATACACCATTACTGCCAAAGTACAGCTTATAGCCATCTACATATCCCCAACCAGTCTGCTTCGCATTGCTATTTGCGGGATTGAAATAATACTTGGCGCCGTCAATCGTCTGCCAGCCACTTAATTTCTGACCATTTTTATAATAATAGGTTCCATCCGCCCAGCCATTTGCGACCCTCAGGATTCCCAGCTGATTACAAAGCTTCTGAAATTCCTCAGACTCCACAATCTGGGTACAGAGGGCCTGTCTGGAAGTGCCGGAATTCAGGGCACTCACCCAACTATTCAAACCGGCCGTATCCGGTGTACGCCCTAACAGGCTCGCATACAAATCGGTTACAAACTGTGCATTGGAAGTCTTCTTATTCTGATATTCACCGGACATAAAAAATCCCAGCGTCAGATCCAAACCACTGGCTGACTTATCCAGAAGTCTCTGGGTCCAGTAATTCAATTCACTCGCTCCCGGCGTCCGCTTTAACGCCTCCGTATAGAACCGGTTCACTAACGAAGTTATACCGCGGTTCTGATCTCTGGCTTCTGTGGACGTTACGCTTCCTGCCCGAATGCCATAGGAGATACAAAGGTTCTGGAACTCCTGTGATCCCACGAAGCCACTGGTTACCCACATACGTGACATGCCGCTGTTCAACGTATCCACCCAGTGTTTCTTACCGGCGGCATCCGCCGAGCGATTTAGAAATACCTTATATAAGATGTCCACAAAATCGCTATTATTGATTCCTCTTGCACTAAACTCTTGAGAATTCAGGAAAGACCAGGCTACCATCCCCCCCTGCATATTTCCATTTAGCAGACGTGTGATCCAATCCTTCAAACCAGCTTCATCCGGATTGCGGTTCAGGCAGGTTCTATACAGACGGCTTACAAAGGCTGTTACATTCGGATTCTTATCCCGAATGTCATCCGATTTGTAATCTCCGCGCGTAATATTATAGGATGCGCAGATAGAAGCAAATTCTGCAGAATATACGAATCCGGAAAATATCCCCTGTCTGGTTTGTCCGTTGTAAAGCCTGTTCACCCATTCCTGTTTACCAGCCGCATCAGAGTTACGGCCAAGCATCACGCGGTACAGCATCTCTACATAATCCGTATCACTCGCTTTTTTCGCTATGTACTCCTGGCTGAAAATAAAGTCCGCTGCTACCTGAGCACCTGACTTTGTTTTATTCAGCAAAGAGGAGGTCCAATAATTCAGCCCCTCGGAATCTGCGCCACGTCCCAGACACAACTGATAGAGGCGCTCTACGAATGCACGTATCTCGGTTTCCCCAGCCATCACGGTCTTTTGAACGACTGCTTCCGATAAAGCATCTTCGACCAGCACAGACTCCTCCGGCTCATCCTGGACATCTTCCATTCCCGTAGTACCGGTTACTTCTGGAGCGGCTGTTATGTCTTCTGCAGAATCTGTCGCCTCTGTGGTCTCTGGCGTCAGGTTCTCCGCACTTTCTGCAGCCGTCGATTCCGCATATCCCGAAATATCCGTTTCACCTGCAGCCCATGCCGGTTGTACAGGTACACCGGCCAGTAATGTGACCGCTAAAAGGATTGCCCCCCATTTCACTCTTTTCACTCCGTTAACTCCTCCTATCACTCTTTTCTTTCTACGCTTTCGAACAACTCGATTTCTCTTGCACGGCTATTATACATCGTGCTTTGTATCTTGTCTTGCTGCAATTTATTCCAAAGCCTCTTCCCTAATGCGGATGGCACTACAGTATAATATTGTAGCATCTTTTTGTTAATCCATCTAGTGCTTTCTTTCTTAATATTTTCTTTCTTTATTGTACTTTCCGGCTAAAATGCCTCCCAGGCACCACCAGAAAAGCACCGCGGTCGGGGAATTAATATAAAGGATATCCGATAAAAACATCGCACCACAGCCGATTACCAGCAGCGCTACCGCAAATGCCAGTTCTTCCGGACCAAATCCTTTCCCCATATCCCGAAGTATCCGAATTACCTTCCGGACCATAAAGAATGCCAGCCCCAGAAACAGCACAATCCCAGCCATCCCCTGGCTCACCAGAACATCCATCAGTACATTGTGAAATGTATTGAGGGGGACCGCTCTGTTTGCCATATAAGAATCGGGAAGATTTTCCTGTAGATAGGAAGCAATATTCCGGTGAGATACACCATAGACCGGGCTTGTCCTCCAGACCGCAATTCCGTCCTTCCAAATCGAAAGCCGCCCATTCGTTATATCCTCCGACAGTTCCTCTTCCCGGTGGAGGGCATCTTCAGAACCGGTCTCTTCCGCGGCATATACGGTGACATGCAGCCGGTTATAGCCTTCCCGTACCAGACCGCCTCCGAGGCAGAGGATCAGAACACAGGCTCCCACCATCATCTTACAGAGGCGAGTGCTCTCCATCCG
>Ga0153996_1000390_pt1 | contig 20006 bp, 24 predicted proteins | sample TSNC080MetaG_FD_104728 | JGI IMG/M metagenome (GOLD analysis project Ga0153996, IMG submission 104728) | Attine ant fungus gardens microbial communities from North Carolina, USA - TSNC080 MetaG | ecosystem: Host-associated > Fungi > Mycelium > Unclassified | place: USA: North Carolina, Lumber...
GTGATATTTTTGTTTAACTTTTTATTCCCCACCCGCATTGCAGGTGGTTTTTTGTTTCGCATACGTTGTATGCTCAACTGACTAAAGTCTGATGTCTCACTTTGTGAGTCACGTCAATAAAAATAGGCATTATTTCAATGCCTATAACTTCTTAATTATCTTATCTAATTCTTCCATCTTCTCATTTATATCTTCTTCACCAATTGCACTCTTAACACAATGCTGTAAATGAGCAGATAAAACTTCTTGATTGACTTTTTTTAAAATTGCTTGTGTTGCTAATAATTGATTTGAAACATCAATGCAATAACGCTCCTCTTCAATCATTTTTAATATACCATCAATTTGTCCCTTAGCCGTTTTTAATAAACGATTGACTTTTATTTTATCAGCTTGCATTATTTTTCTCCGATAACTTGATAGCCCGCTTCTTTAATTGCTTCTTTCACTAAAGAAATAACCGATTGATCTTGATACGTTAATGTTGCACTATTGCTATCTAAATGAACAGTTCCACTAACTCCTTTTACACTATCAATTGCTTTCTGTACATGTTTGACACAATTTTGACACATCATACCCTCTATTACTATTGTTTTTTCCATACTTTTTTCCTCATCTTTCTTATTATTTCTAATTTCTTTTTTATGAATTGCTCTAATATTTGATAACTTTGGCTTAAAAAAACGTAACCGTAGTGCATTACTTACAACACTCACAGATGAAAATGACATAGCGGCTGCCCCAAACATTGGGTCTAATCTCCATCCAAACAAAGGATAGAAAAGACCAGCGGCTAATGGTATCCCAAGTGTGTTATAAAAAAATGCCCAAAATAAATTTTGCTTAATATTTCGAATGACACTATCACTTAATTGAATCGCTGTTACAACATCTAATAAATCATTCTTCATTAAGACAATATCACTTGACTCTAACGCTATATCACTGCCAGCCCCTATTGCGATACCAACACTAGCACTAACTAAGGCAGGAGCGTCATTAATTCCATCACCAACCATTGCAACTGTATGCCCACTTTCGACTAATTGTCTTACAATTCTCTCTTTATCTTGCGGTAATATCTCAGCATACACTTGATCAATCTTTACTTCTTTTTGAATTGCTTCTGCATTTTTCTGATGATCTCCTGTCAACATCATAACGTTAATACCTAATTCTTTTAATTGGTTAATCGCTTGCTTACTAGTTTCTTTAATTTGATCTGCAACTGCAATAAAACCAATTACCTCATTATCATAACTAAAATAGATAGGAGTTTTCCCATTTGATGCTAATTGATTTGCTTTCGCATCAAATAGCAACGTATTAATACCATGTTCATTCAGCATCTTCTTATTTCCTGCTAAAAGTGGCTTCCCAGCCAAAATAGCCTTAACTCCCAATCCTGCAACTGCTTCAAATTCTTCTACTTGATATATTTCGCAGTTTTCATTTTTGGCTTTCTCAACAATTGCTTGTGCTAAAGGATGTTCTGAAGAAGCTTCAATACTGGCTGCATAACGTAAGAAGGTAGTTTCATCAATGTTTGTCGTTAATAAAACAATATCACTAACACTCATTTTTCCTTCTGTAATTGTTCCTGTTTTATCGAACACAACTGTATCAATAGAATGAGCTATCTCTAAACTTTCTGCTGATTTAATTAAAATACCATATTCAGCAGCTTTTCCAGTACCAACCATAATTGCAGTTGGCGTTGCTAACCCTAATGCACATGGACAAGAAATAACTAATACCGCAATCCCATTAGATAAAGCAAAGCTAAAGGTCTGCCCTAATAATAACCAAACAATCGTTGTGAGTATTGCGATACAAATAACGACTGGTACAAATACAGCACTAACTTTATCTGCCAGTTTGGCAATTGGTGCTTTTGAAGAACTAGCTTCTTCTACTAATTGAATGATTTTAGATAATGTTGTATCTTCTCCTACTAATGTTGCTTTATATGTAAAGCTTCCCTGTTTATTTAGAGTTGCACTTATGATGTTATCTCCTATTTCTTTTTTAACAGGTATACTTTCACCAGTCAGAGCTGATTCATCAATATAACTTTCACCACTAATTAGAATACCATCTACGGGTATTTGATTGCCAGGTTTAATTAGAATAATATCATCAACTTGAATATCCTCAATAGCAACCTCAACTTCTTGATTATCTTTTAAAACTATAGCAGTTTCTGGTGCTAATTTGATTAGTCTAGCAATCGCATCTGTTGTTTTACCTTTTGATCTAGCTTCTAAATATTTACCAAAACTAATCAACGTTAAAATCGTTGCTGCACTTTCAAAATATAGATCATGCATATATTTATGAACAATTGCATGGTTCATATGCCCTACTCCATAACCAATTTGATAGGTGGCATAGACACTATAAAGAAAAGCCGCACTACTCCCTAATGCTATTAAGGAATCCATGGTAGGAGCTTTATTCCATAATGCTTTAAATCCATTTGTAAAATAATGACGATTCGTACACATAATAATGAGCGTTAGTAACATTTGTGTTAAAGCAAAAGCAACAGCATTCTTAGCACCTGCTAAGAATGATATCTCGGGTAAATTTACCATATGCCCCATCGTAATATACATTAAAGGAAGCAATATCCCAAAAGACAGAATTACTTTTCTTTTCATAGATTGATGATTTTCTTCTATTTTATGATTCGAGGATATTTCTTCCTTCTTTTGATTTCCTACTACCTCTGCTTGATAACCACTAGAATTTACAGCATTTATAATATCAGTAGTCGTTACTTTTGTTTCATCATATTCAACCACCATAGAATTCTGTAATAATTGAACATTCACTTCAAAAACTCCTTCTAATTTTCTAACACTTTTATCTACATGAGAACTACAAGCACTACATGTCATACCATAGACATTATATTTTTGTTTCATCATTTCACCCCTTACACCCCCTGTGGGTATAAGAATATAATACAATATTTATTTTTATCTGTCAACAATTAGCATAGTATATAAAAAAGTATTTCAGAAAATAGAAATACTGACTATTTATTTTATTACTTTATCTCCTCTTTGAACTTCTTCACGATTGATATTTCCAGCAAATAATATTCCTATATTATCACCTTTTTTAGCTTCGTTTATTAACTTTCTGTAAACTTCAATACCCTTTACTTTTGTATACACATCAGCTTTCCCATGTCTTTTTACAATGATATCATCACCAACGGATACTCTTCCTTTTTCTACTTGACCTGTAACTACTACTCCCCTACCAGTAATAGTAAAAACATCTTGAATTATCATTTCGAAATGATCACCATCATTCCATGTTGGTTTTCTTTTTTCACTAGCTTTACTGTATTCTTCTATTTCTGTTTCAAAATCACTTTTCTTACTAAATATCTTAAATAACTTCATAATTTCAGCTTCTCCTTATCATAACAATCTTTATATAATTGATAGTTAACTCTACTTTTTTTATATCCTTGATGCCATTCCTCTTTTTCCCCTAGTAAGCTAGTCACAAAGCCATTCTTTTCTAATACTCTTTTACTTGCCTGATGCTCATCTAAACAACCACTCGTAATCAAATAGACATCATTAACAAAAGCAAATTCCACAATTGCTTTGATAGCTTCACTAATAAAACCATTCCCCCAAAACAACTTATGACTAAAGTATCCTAAATGAACATGCTTTCCTTTACTATTTTGATTGACTACATGAAATCCAATTTCTCCAATATGTTGATTTAATTCTTTGTGAATCATTCGAAAGAAAAAGAAATCTCTGTTTTCCTTTTCTATTGCTGTAATAGTATTTATTAAGTTTTCTTGGCTTTCCTTCAAAGTCTTCGTATGAATATCTTCTAAATAATACATCACTTCTGCATCAGATAATAATAAATGATGGCTATCTAAATCTTCTACATAATGATCTCTAAGAATCATTCTAAACGTTTCAATTGTAACAAAACTCATAATTACACCATCCTTATTGCATAAAAAAATAATATAATGCACCTAACAAATTAGCATCATTCTTAAATTGGTTAGCAGTAATACGTAATCGAACGTAATCATTAGGTTCAAAGATATCTCTTAGTTTATGATAGCATTCATTAATTGTTGTAATTAAAATATCTTGTTCACTAATTCCGCCACCAATCGTCACTACTTCCAAATCTAATAGATAATCGATATTATAAATTAATTTTGCAATACCAAAGCAGTACTCTTCAAATATTGCATAAGCAACCTTGTCTCTTCTTTTAATTAAACCAAATATTTGATTTCCATCTTCTTCATCAAGTCCTGTTGCCTTTGCAATATCTCTAATTAACCATACAGATGAATATTTTCTACCAAATGATGTAGCCTTATGTTCTTGATAATTTAAATCACATAATAAACCGCCAATTTCTCCAGCTCTATTGTTTTTACCAGTATGTAACATTCCATTAATCACAAATGCTCCTCCTACACCACTGCCTAATACAATCATTGCCCCAGTAGAAACATCTTGTAAACTTCCTTTCCATAGTTCACCATAAGCTGCACAATTTGCATCATTTTCAATACTTACTGAAACCTGTAATAATGCTTCTAATTCTTTTTTTATATACGTTTTATTTAGATAGGGCAATAATGATACCAACTCAATATATCCTTGCTTACTATGAATAATTCCTGGACAACTAATTGCTACACCATCAATTTTTATATCAAAACCCTTTACCAACTCTTTGATCATTTGATACAAATTTTCTTTACTATCTTTGATTGTTTTTTTCTTATCTTGCTTTATAATATTTCCTTCTTGGTCGAGTAAAGCATATTTTATATATGCTCCACCGATATCAATGGCTACAAAATTCATAGAATCACCTCTGTTATTATTGTAACATAAAAAAAGAAAACGAATTTAGTTATTTTCAGTTTCGTTTTCTTTTTTTTGTTGTTTGTTATCATTTTTAAATTCATCAATAATCATTCTAATAATGGATGATTTATTATTTCTTCCAAATATTGCATTAGGATATGCCTTTCTTAAATGCGTCCTAGTTTTTGTGGTCTGTTTAATGAATTCATTGTAACGTCTTTTAATCTCAGAGAATACTTCCGCTCCCTGTATATCAAATGGTAAAAGTTCAATCATTCGCTGCAAATCCTCTTTCAATGAACCTTTATTATCGTATCTCTTATTACTAAAATAGTGCGAAACAATTGCTTCCAATTCAGCCCATTCACGGTTATCCCTAAGTAATCCTTTTACTATAGTAAATACATCCCAAGTAAAGTAGCAAACGATACAACACACGATAATAAGTGCTAAAGTACTAGGTATTAATCTAAATAAATCGACAATAACAGGATTTATTAAGTACATAACAGCTAGTCCTAAAATACCAAATAACAATGAATTTCTTAAACATACTCTACCATTAATATTCATAAAATATCCTGTATAATCCCACCACTTAGTATGAAATAATACTTCCAATACATAACTAGTCACATATTCTAATAGGCTTGTAATTAGTATTGCTAAAACAAAAATCAAAAAAGGCTTGTTTTTGTAAGGATACAATAATAAAACTATAAATATAGAGCCAAAGCCATATATTGGACAATATGGACCACTAAGCATTCCACGATTAATCCATTTTCTTTTTGGTATTGAACAATATATACATTCACACACCCATCCAAGAAAAGAGTAAGCAAAGAACAACAATAATATTATGATAAAGCTCATTGATTACCACTCCTCTTAAATAGTTTGACCAGCTTCTATTAATGCAATTTCTTCTTCCGTTAATATACTTCCTTTAGCTAATTTATTTTCTTTTATATACGTAGCACTTAATTGACGATAGATAGTATCATCGATTAAGTCACAGAAAAAAATATCCTCACTAAAACCTCTATCAAAATAAACTTTAGTAAAACGTGTTGAGATATTTCCACCTCTAAATAAATTGTCTAATAATATCCAACCATTCACTTTCATTTCAATTAATTCTTCTTCTATACTCGCCCACTGTCTTTTTGCATCATGAGCAAACAATCGTAAAACCATATATTCAAAAGAGTCATTATCTAATTTAAATATCTTATAATTCTTTTTCATTTAACACACTCCTAACAAAAGTATTATAGCATGAATTGACAAAAAATATATTCTAAATAAGAAAATCAATATATCCAAATAAGTTTACTTAAAACACTATATAAATATAATGAATATAAAACAAATACTCTTTCTTAAACATACTATACTATTGATATAAGATTATTGTTAAAATGTATACAATTGCTTATAATTCTTATTTAACTAAGATAATCTATATAGTACAGTTTTTTTAAGTCCTACTTCTTTCAAATAAAGAAAATATCTGCATAATTTAAATAAAAAGAGTAGATATTCTACTTGTCACTACAGTCAAGATAAAAAATTACGATCGTTTTGTAGTAGCATCAAGAATACTAAACAATTCTGGATGTTCAAAACGCATATAACTTAGCAAGTTCTCTGCTTTAAATACTTTACCATCTATTTTAATTATTTCTGCTCCTAAATAAATTTCTTCACCATCAACATCATCATAAATAATAGCTTCTTCAATTTCATGAAGTAAACATGTATATTCACTGCCCAAATAATTATTTGGGAGATTATCAAAATTTTTAAACATGGCTATCTTCTCCTATCTTTAGTATTTCTTATTTACTAAAGATATGAATTTATTTTGATAACGATAACCATAAATGCTGATTATTTGAAAAATATGAAAGACCGTATAACAAACGTAGTTTACAAAACAACATTATATCAACGGTCTGAAAGAAAATTAAAATTTCTTATTATATACTATTTTATTGTTTATCTTTCTTAATTTCTTCATAAGATGCTCTTGTAATTCTCTTACAGAATTCAGTAACTAATTTAACTGTAGCATCATAGTCATCCTCATGAATAATTGTTCGATGAGAATGCATATAACGACTAGGTATCGATAGTGTCATGTTTACAACACCAGCACCAACTTTATGAAGTTCTCCCGAATCAGTTCCACCAGCTGCTAATAAATCGTGTTGATATGCAATACCTAAATCGTCACAAATTTTTTCCATCTCTTTTAATAATCCAGTATGTGCAATAACACTTCCATCTAAAATACCTAATACCGCTCCACAACCTAATTTAACATCCGTTGCTTTGCCTTCAGGTAAATCATGAGAGAAACATACATCAATTGCGAAAGCAATATCTGGCTGTACCATTTGTCCAACTGTTCTAGCTCCTCGTAATCCTACTTCTTCTTGAACAGTTCCAGCTGCATAGATATTTGCTTCATGAGTGGCACCATGTAAATTTTTTAGTACATCAACAGCTATTGCTGCTCCTACTCGATCATCCCAAGCTTTACTCATTAAATATTTTGGATTGGCCATTACAGTAAATTCACTGACTGGAGTAATAGGATTTCCTATACGAATACCTAAATCTAGTGCTTCTTGTTTGCTAGAAACTCCAATATCTAAATAACTATCTGCAGGTGCTACTACTTTATTTCTTGCTTCCGCTGCTTGTCCATGCGGAGGTACTGATCCAAAAACAGCTTTGATTTCTTTTCCTTCTCTAGTTGTAATACTCATTAATGACGACGGTAGATTTTGTCCCATCCATCCACCAATTGGATGCACTTTAATATATCCGTCTTTATCAATTTCTTTTACTACAAATCCAATTTCATCAATATGACCGGTGATCAAAACTTTTAAATCACCAGTTCCTTTTTTTACTGCTACCAAACTACCAATGTTGTCATAAACAATTTCGTCTGCATACTCTTCTACATACTTTTTCATAACTCTAGTAGCTTCTTTTTCTTGTCCAGAAATACCTTTTGCTAAGGTAAGTTCTTCTAAAAACTTTACATCTGCCATTTTCTTTTTTTCTCCTTATCATTCAAAATATCTATGTTGAATGGTGTACCCCATTTGCAACCAATTTATTCTTTATAGCTTCTTATAATTTTAAAGTCAGCAGTATTAAACGTTACTACAAATTGTATTAATAAATCTAAAGCTGCCTCATAATCCTTCTTATTAAGAATAGAGCGTTGTGTAGGTGCATATCGATTTAATATCGCAAGTGTAATATTTAGACTCCCATTTTTAATCTTATGTAACTCATCGCTAATTCAAAAAGTAAACTAACTTCTACTTAATCATTGATCATACAAGAAATGAGTTGTAAAATGTTATTCTAGATACGAGAGACTCAAATGATAAAGTTGCCCAACTATTACTACGTTATCAATAATATCTAATTGTTTGTCTACATTTATCTGCATTAGAAACCCTGCTTAATAGAAATAAATATACCATATAATCAGACGATTGTCTAGTTAGTAGAATTAGCATAGTTCTTATTAGCTGTTAGTATCTACCTGAACTGATAATCTAAATAATTAAAAAGACAAGATTTCTCTCGTCTTTCAATTATTTAAGTATTAAGCTTCTGTTACTAATGCTTTTTTAGCTAATGTAGCAATATCACTAAATCCTTTAGGATCTGCAATAGCGATTTCTGATAACATTTTTCTATTAATATCAATGTTAGCTAATTTTAAACCATGAATTAATTTAGAATATGATAAATCATTCATTCTTGCTGCTGCATTAACACGTGCAATCCATAATTTTCTCATTTCACGTTTTAATTGTTTTCTATCTCTATACGCATATGCATAAGAATGCATTACTTGCTCATGAGCAGTTTTATATAATGTATGTTTACTTCCATAGTAACCTTTTGCAAGCTTTAATATTTTTTTTCTTCTTTTTCTAGCTACGTTTCCGCCTTTTACTCTTGCCATTTTCTTACCCTCCTAAAAACCTTGTAATCTTGATTTAATTCTCTTATAGTCTGATTTATGAACTAATGTAGACTTAGATAATTGTTTCTTTTGTTTATGAGTTTTGTTATGAGCTAAATGTGAAGTATAAGCTTGTCCACGTTTTAACTTCCCGCTAGCAGTTCTTTTTAAACGTTTTTTAAGACCACTATGTGATTTCATTTTTGGCATAATATTATCCTCCTAATTATTTTTCTTTGGTGCAACTATAGCACTTAAGTTTCTTCCCTCAAGCTTAATTGGTTTTTCAATCACTGAAATTTCTTCAATTTGAGCTAAGAAATCTTTAAGAATCTTTTCACCAATATCAATGTGAGCCATTTGGCGTCCTTTAAATCTAACGCTAACTTTTACTTTATCTCCTTGTGATAACCATTTTGTTGCATGTTTTAAACGCGTATTTACATCATGTATATCAATTGTTGGTGAAAGTTGAATTTCTTTTACGGAAAAAGTTTTTTGATTTTTTTTCATTTCTTTCAGTTTCTTTTGTTGCTCAAAGCGAAATTTACCATAGTCCATAATACGACAAACCGGTGGTTTTCCATTAGGTGCAACACATACTAAGTCTAACTCCGCAGCTTCTGCAATATTTAATGCTTCATAGCGCGATTTAACTCCTAATTGTTCACCATTTTGATCAATAACTAAAACTTCTTTGAAACGAATATTCTCATTTATTAACTCACTTGATTTTGAATTGACAGACTTGCTAATATTAGCCACCTCCATTTTTTAATTAAAATAAAAAGTGCGCACACAATGCCCACAATTAAACCAATAAGATATTTTATCGTTTATCTTAGTGACATTTGCCTATTACCAACAGCAATCAGGCGAGAAGCAGGCACTTCTTCTTTCCACTACTTTTCATTTACTTTGTAATAGTAGCATTTTAAGATGACTCTGTCAATCTTTTTTTTAATTTATTAGATTTATTAGATTTATTTATAGCGAGATAAAAGTAGGATTACCAACTATGCAAGATATTACCCCATAAAAAAAACCAAGAATTAATTGATGATCTTGGTTCTATCAATTTATCAGTAATGAAAATAAATCTCTGAGCTAATAAAATGCACGATAAGCATGCATCGCTTGATCTAAAATACTAGCGACATTTAATGAACTATAATCATAGACATCGATCGCTTCGACTGGTATTTGATTGTCTACCATTTCTTTTGCCTTTGATACTAGTAAGTCTGGACCTACTAATAATACATCGTAATGATCTACTTCTTTTTCAATTTGAGTATTTGCTATTGCTTTTATTTTACATTTGATTTCTTTTTCTCCAGCTAATTCTTCCATTTGTTCTACTAGCTTATTTGTCGTAATCCCAGCAGTACAAGAAATTAATATACGAATCATATTGACCTCCTTATATTTTTACTATTATTATGCATTTTGTCTTGTTATTTATACCAATTTGTTGTTTAATTGTTTCGTAAGATAAGGATGATTTTTATGCAAGAAACTTTTAAAAATAGAATGAAACAAATACTATATGAGGAATATGATGCGTTTATGAATTCTTTACAGCAAAAATCATATAAAGCAATTCACTTAAACACTGGTAAACCAAATATTAAAAAGTATATGGAAGATCACTTTTCAATAACCAAACATCCCTATGTAAACGATGGTTATTATTTTGATTATGAGACATTGCCATTAGGAAAACTATCCCTACATCAAGCTGGCTTATATTATATTCAAGAACCAAGTGCTATGCTCGTTGGTGAATTGTTGGAGGTAAAAAAACATGATGTTATTTTAGATTTGTGTGCTGCTCCAGGTGGAAAATCTTGTCATGTTGCGACAAAATTAAATCTAACTGGACTATTAATTAGTAACGAGATTCATGCAAAAAGAGCTAAGATATTATCTGAAAATATTGAGCGTTTTGGATTTGATAATGTTATCGTCACTAATAATACTCCTTCATCACTAGCAAAAAAGTTCCCAAATTACTTTGATAAAATAATTATTGATGCTCCTTGCTCTGGAGAAGGAATGTTTCGAAAAACAGATCAAGCTATTACTACTTGGTCTTTAGATAAAATCAAAGAAAATTCCAACATTCAAAAACAATTAATACATCAAGCATTCTCCATGCTCAAAGATAATGGTATCATTGCTTATTCGACTTGCACATATTCTAGAGAAGAAAATGAAGATATTATTAACTATGCTTTAGATAATTATCCTTTAGAGGTAATTCCAATTGAAATCAAAAAAGGATTCACTAAAGATTTAGATGATTTAGGAGCTATTCGTTTATATCCACATAAGTTTAAAGGTGAAGGTCATTTTATTTGTTTATTAAGAAAGAATCCATCATCTGATACTAATACAACAAATACTACTAAGTCTATGAAAGCATCAATTTCCAAACAACAATTTAAATTAGTAGATGAATTTTATAAAGAAAATTTATTGCTTTCTACCCCTTCAACTTTACTTGCTTTTAACAATCATATTTATCAAATAAAAGATAATTTTCCTATGATTCATTCTATCAAGTTATTAAGATATGGCTTGTATTTAGGCGAATGTAAAAAAAATCGTTTTGAACCTAGCCATTCTTTAGCATTAACTTTATCGAAAGAAAAGGTAAAACGTTATTATTCTTATCAATATGACGATGAGCATATTATTAATTACTTAAAAGGAGAAGTATTAGTAGGTAGTAATCAAAAAGGCTATGGTGTCATCTTTATTGATGAATACCCTTTTAGTTTTTATAAAGAAAGTAATAATCAAGTTAAAAATTTATACCCGAAAGGACTGAGACGATGAAACGCTATGAATTAGCGAAAGATTTATTTTTCAAAGAAATGTTATCAAAAAGCTCTGGATTCTATTTAAGAGTTGGTTTACAACATTGCTTAAATGTATCTGCTTTTGCCATTTTAATTGCAAGAAAAAGGGGGTTAGATGAAGAACTAATTGGTATTGCTGGATTATTTCACGATATTCATACATATACAAATATGAATAGTTTTAATCACGCTTACTATTCTTCTATTCAAGCTAAAGAATTACTTGAATCAATTAATTTGGTTACAACAGAAGAATTAGATATCATAATTACTGCAATCAAAAATCATTCTGATAAAAAAATAACTCATGATAATTATAGTGAATGTCTAAAAGATGCTGATGTACTAGATCACTATATGTGGGGAACATTACGTGAGGATGAAACCGACCGGACAAGAAAATTAAAGTTGGAAACTTTTTGTTAAAAATATGCCATTATTCGCCATATTTACTATCGTTTTGCTATATTTCGTATCATTTTTTAAAACTATCTGCTAAAATATAAGGAGAAAATTTATATTAAGGAGTATGAAAAAAATGGAACAACCAGATTTATTATTTACATTGGGAAAATTAATTAAGTATTATAGAAAGGAGTTGCATAATAAAACTAAAGATTCAAAATATACACAAAAAGGAATTGTTACTCATTTACCGCAAGCTTATATTGATAAGCATATAGAGGATGGGGTATCGATTCAGAAAACAATTTGCTCAAGCAAAACGATTAATCAGATAGAGAAAGGTTTATTCAATGTTGAGAATAATGAAATGATTTTTTATGGATTAGTATTGAATCTTAATAAAAATTTTATAACTTCACGATTTTATCTGAAGTTCTTTAATGATCTTTATCCTAGTATTATGGATGACATTAATTGGAGAAATATTAGTAAGTTAAAAGAAACTAGAAAAGAGCTTGAGAAACAACAAAAGAAAATCACTAATACCTTGTATTATGGTGAGTTGTATGAAATTTATAAAGTTTTATTAGACTTTTTTATTGATGATAAAATGCCAACTAAAAAATTTGCAGAAAAATATTATAAAATCTATTCTTTCTTTGAAATAAATATTCAAAATATAATATTACTATTATGTTATAACTATTATACTAAAATTGAGAATGATAGTAATAAAAGAGATACACTAACTATTAAATTAAAAGACTATGGAGATAGTAATTATATTAATTATATTTCAATTATGTCAAAAATTAGTTATTATGTTCATAATATCCAGATGTACGATTTAATTCAATTTTTAAATCAAGTTAAAAAAGCAGTGCATTATGATGAAAATGTATTTATTCAATATACTGTTAATGACTACTTAGCATTAGCTATCATTAATAGTAATTCAAAGGAAACAACCACCGCCCTAGTACATCTTACAAAATGTTTGGAGTTAGTAAAAAAACATCCTCACATCTTCGGACAAAAATATTATGCAATAACACATTATCATTTAGGGGTTTATTTTCATTATCAAAAAAATTCAAAATTAGCATTCAAATATTTTAATAAAATAATGAACTCTAAGTACTGTAAATTTCCTATTTTGCCTTTAATGCTTATCTCCAATGCAGAAAAGGCTAACATAGACTACGCGACAATAAAAAAAGCTATTGAAACTATGGAAAAAAAGCCATATTTTACAACTGGTTCAAATAAATTACTATTGAATTATTTTTCTCAAAAATATAAAAATAGAAAACTTACAAAAGAACAAGCAATCGCACTAGAAGATACGCTCGTATATAACATCTTACCTATACAAGATAAAAGAACTGAAGATTACAATTTATATAAGCAACAATTACATGGACTTTCTAAGACTTCAGGTAGAGTAAAACCATATTTAGATGCAGAATTAAAAAATGTTGAATAATTTATGTTTGCTAAATAGATACATTTTTCGATTCATTTCTAATATAATATATAGTCATACAATAAATAGAAAAGAGAGGAGGCAACTATGAAAACTTTAAGTAAATTTTTATTTGTTTTTTTCATCATTGCAGCAATTCTTTATACAATCAACAATAAGAATTCTACATATGATGCAAAGATTTATTTTGATGGTGACGGAGAGATAATTCCAGAAAATGATAGAGTCCCAGATATATTAGTAGATTCATGTGGTAGCAATTGCTGGGGAGGAATATAGGAAACTTTTTCGTAAAAGTAGAATGATATCAAGAACTTTTAAAGAATTAATTTCCAATGCTACCATTTATTGGAAAAATGCAGTATACTAAACATGCCAAGTAATATGCTTAGGCATGTTTACTCTTATAGATAATAGGGAAAACAAACTTTAATTGTCTAGCCACAATATATTTTTTATCTATAATTATCTATAAAAATAAAAATCAGGTCTAAGAATCTGATTTTTATTTTGTCTCAATTATTTCTAATCGCTCTTTTATCTTTTCTTCTACCTTAGCTTGAGCTAAAGCGGCTATTTCAGTAGTATTCATATCTTGATAATCCTCATAATAAATTGGATCTAAATAGTGAATTTCTGTATGAATTTTCTTCAAAGAGTTCTTATCTAACACACTAGCACAATTAATCAAAGCTACAGGTACAATTGGTGCTTTTACATCAATCGCTATCTTAAATGAACCACTTTTAAAATCTCCTACTACATTCTCTACTTTTGATCTAGTTCCTTCAGGAAAAATTGCATAATTTCTTCCAGATTCTACTTCCCTAGATGTCGCTTTAATTACTTTCATAGAACTACGTAAATTTCGACGATCCATTGGTTTAGCATCTAATATAATGATGATCTGTTTAATAACGGGTGCTTTCATTAATTCTTGCTTCACAATTGCTGTAACAGGACGTTTATGGGTATAGACAATCGCTAAGCTATCAAATAACCCTTGATGATTTGGTGTTAACACATAGCCATCTTTCTCAGGTAGATTATCATAACCTGATGTCGTTATTGTAACATTTAAATTTCTGACTAATACACCTACAAACCTATATATATAGTTATATCTCTCTTCTATCGTATATTTTTCTTTATTTTGCAAAATATGAAAATGAAATAACCAAATAGGAATATAAAATAATACACGAATAACCATAACAACTAAACGTAACATCTTATTTATTTCCTCCTATAGTACTCGAGCGTAAAAGTACCTTTATCTACTTTTTTCACACATTCAAAATTCTGATTTGAAAAATCAGGAAAATAAATTTCACCTACGTACTCTCCCATAATCTTTGAAACAATCATTTCATCAACATAAGGTAAAGATTGTTGATAAATAGAAGCCCCACCACAAATATATAGTTCTTCATCAGAATTTTTATAGCTTTTTAATACTTCTTCCAAATTCTTTTCTACCACTACATTTTCATAGGGGTATTGTACATCCTCGTTACTAACAACTATCGTCTTTCGATTAGGCAAAGGTTTACCAATCGCTTCAAATGTTTTTTTCCCCATTAAAATAGTTTTATGAATGGTTAGTGCTTTAAAATGCTGTAAATCTTCTTTTATATGCCAAGGAATCCCATTTGTTGAACTTTTTTGACCAATTAAATGATTTTTATCAAATGCCACAACTAAATAAATCATTAAATACTCACCTTACCTTTGATCAATGGATGAGGATTATAACCTACCAAACTAAAATCATCATATCTAAAATCAAATAGATTATTAATTTTAGGATTTAAAATCATTTTAGGTAATGCTTTCGGTTCTCTTGTTAATTGTAAATTGATCTGCTCAATATGATTTGAATATACATGTAAATCTCCAAAGGTATGAATAAAATCTCCAACCTCTAAATTACAAACTTGAGCCATCATCATTGTTAATAAAGCATAAGAAGCAATGTTAAAAGGAACTCCTAAAAAGATATCTGCACTTCTTTGATATAATTGACAGGATAATCTTTTACCATCAGGACTAACATAAAACTGTACAAATGCATGACATGGTGGCAATGCCATTTCTTCTATATCACCAACATTCCAAGCACTTAAAATATGTCTTCTTGAATGTGGATTATTTCTTATATCTTCCACTAATTGAGCAAGTTGATCAAATTCTTTTTTGAACTTATTTGTCCAATGTCTCCATTGATATCCATATACTGGTCCTAAATTTCCTTCTTCATCTGCCCATTCATCCCAAATTCTAACTTTATTTTCCTTTAAATATTTGATATTTGTATCTCCAGTAATGAACCATAATAATTCATGTATTATTGATTTTATATGTACTTTCTTTGTGGTAAGCAAAGGAAATCCTTCACGTAAATCAAAACGCATTTGATAACCAAATGATGAAATAGTTCCAGTTCCAGTTCGATCTTCTTTATAAGAACCATTTTCTAATACATGACGACACATATCTAAATATTGTTTCATTTTTTATTCACCCCTTGCTAATTATAGCTTATTTCTTGTTAATAGAAAACAAAAAACTGCTTATTCCTTCACATATCTTATTTTGCTTTCATCAAATGCAAGGTATACTTTTGAATCTATAAGATACCTGCTATGTTTACTACAAACAGTATATATCTTATTATTTGATGCTACCACATAAAAGTAGTTTCCTTTAATAAATGAAATTTCTTTGACAATTCCTTCAATTCCACCTTCAGTTTGATCCATTTTAATGTCTTCACTTCTGATGCAGGAGTATCCAACATCTTCTTTAAAAATATTATCAAATCCTACCATTTCAGCTACAAACTTAGTTTTTGGATAGAAATATACTTCTTCCTTTGTATCAAATTGTACAATTCTTCCTTGATCTAAGAAAGCAATACGATTACCTAAATCAAAACATTCTTCAATATCATGCGAAACAAATAAAGTAGTACATGTTAAGTCTTTATGTATTCTTTTTATTTCTTTTCGCATCTTTTTACGCAATGTTACGTCCAATTGACCAAATGGTTCATCAAGTAATAATAATTTAGGAGATGATATTAGTGCTCTAGCTAATGCTACACGCTGCTTTTGACCACCAGATAGAGTATTAGGATACCGCTTGTTTAAATCCTGTATATTACAAACAGAGAGCATATCAGAAATCTTTACTTGTTTATTGTTCTTATCACGTAATCCAAACTCAATATTTTTTTCTACTGTTAAATGAGGAAATAATGCGTAATCTTGGAATACTACACCAATTTGTCTTTCATAAGAGTTTATATTTTTTAGATTGCTTCCCTCTAAAAAAATACGACCAGCTTGTAGAGGTAATAATCCAATAATACTTTTTAACAAGGTAGTTTTTCCACTTCCACTTTGTCCAACGACACAAACAAGCTCATTTTGGTTGATATCCATAGATAATTCATATAATACTTTTTTCTTGGATTCATAAAATACATTAATGTTTTCTATATTTAAAACAGACATGCTTCAACCTCCTTTTATGCTATTTTACCATTCTATTTTTCAAAAGTCTATTACGTTTGTATTCAACTAAAATCTACGTTATAATAACTAAAATGAGGTGGGAATATGAATAGTAACTTAATTGTATATCAGAATATAATGACAACAACAATCGGAAATATGATCAAAGTAGTGAATGAATATCGAAATCAAAATCAAGAAATTAAAGATATTACATATCAAGTAATAAGAGATTTATTAAATTTTGCTTATCAACATAACGTATCAAATAATATTTGGAAAAGTTATATAATTCATCTATTAGTCAATGATGAGAATCCCTTTAGTTTATTTTATGAAAAACAAACAACGAATAATAATACTAGTCTAGATGATTTGGTTCTGCATGATTTTGAAATCATTGAATATTTATATAGTATTGACTTAAATTTAATTGCGAAAACATTACAAATAGAATCTCTTAATTCTATTAACAGTTATCTTTCAACAGAGGCTACTACCTCCTATTATCATCAAATAATTTCTAGCATAGTCAAAAAATTAGAAGTTTCTAAAGATTTTATAACTATTTTTAAAACATTTTATCAAAAACATGGTGTAGGAATCTATGCTAGTTACAAGGCTTTTAAAATTGTTGTGGTTGATGGTCAACCAATAATCAAACCTATTGAACATGTAAAAGAAATTATACTTAGTGATTTAATTGGCTATCAATTACAAAAAGAGAAATTAATTGCGAATACTGAAAGTTTTATTCAGCATAAAAAAGCAAATAATGTTCTATTATTTGGAGATAGCGGTACCGGTAAATCAAGTAGTATTAAAGCAATCTTAAATCAATATTTTGAAGATGGATTACGAATGATTGAAATATATAAGCATCAATTTAACTATCTTACATCCATTATTTCCTCTTTAGCAAAACGTAATTATAAGTTTATTATCTATATGGATGATTTATCTTTTGAAGAAACGGAAACAGAATTTAAATATTTAAAAGCAATTATTGAAGGTGATTTAGAAGAAACGCCAAATAATGTAGTAATCTATGCAACAAGTAATCGGCGTCATTTAATAAAAGAATTGAGTAGTGATAATCAAGAAAATGATGATGATTTGCATCATTTTGATACCAAGCAAGAAAAGCTATCGTTGGCACAACGTTTTGGTATTACTATTTATTATGGTAAGCCAGATAAAGAACAATATCAAGAAATAGTAAAAAGCTTAGCACAAAAATACGATGTTACGATTGATGAGACAACTTTATTGAAGGAAGCAAATCAATGGGAAATCTATCATGGTGGAATGAATGGTAGAAATGCAGAGCAGTTCATTTATTATTTGCTTTCTAAATACTCTTACGAAAGATAAATAAAAAATCTAGAGAAAAGCTCTAGATTTTTTATGTTTTTCCTGTAATAAAAATTATTTAAGACCGTATTTTTTATTGAAACGATCAATACGTCCATCTGCTAAAGTAAAACGTTGTTTTCCAGTATAGAATGGATGACAGTTAGAACAAGTTTCAACACGGATATCTCCTGCTACTGAACCAGTTTCAAAAGTATTTCCACATGAAGTACAAGTAACTGTTACTGTCTTATAATTTGGATGAATATCTTTTCTCATTTTAATTTCTCCTTCCGCCTTGAAATATTTGCTACTTCAAAGAAAGTCTCTCTTAGCTAATTAATAATAGCATTTTTGAGTCATTAATGCAAGTAAAAGTTATGCTTTATTACTTCGTATGATTTATAAAAGAGATTCTTAAATAATTTATTTAAGAACCTCTTTTCTTGTTATTAAGGCAAATATTAAGAAAGTAGTCTACTAACACTTTATATTAAATCAGTTATTACTGACGAACTAGTTCATAATGCTACACTTTATATACAATTTACTAACCCATCTTATTGTATTATAAATTAAAGTGCTTATGACTACTCCTCTAATCACATATAAACAATACGATTAATATTGCAAAAATTTGCTTACTATTCATCTATTAGTTTCTCAAGTAACATTTAAACCATTTGTCGACAACTCTATTAAACAACAAGGCTAAGGATAACATAAAACTTTATAATCAAATGATATGACTATATACATAAAATGCAATATTAGATATATAACTTAACAAATTAAACCAGCTTAAATATCAATTACCTTTGTTCTTCTCTACCAAAAGTGTATAAGACTCTCACTGTATCAAAACAGGACATTCTACTGATAATATAAGTTATTTTTAATAATTTTTATGTGTATCCCATTACCAATTTAATTAATTATTATTACGATAAAATCTTTATTTCATTTTAGAAAGGTAAATTGTAAGTTTCGGCTTAAGAAAAAATAGTTAATTTTTTCTCATTTATTTATCTTTAATAAAATATAATTTTTTGACTAATGTGCTGGTTAATGCTAAAGATTTTCGTATAATAACTAATTAATTTTAGTGTACACTTACTAAGTTTTTTAATGAATTTAATAATAATATTTAATATGTTAAAATGCAAACAACTAAGTCTAACTACAAAATGAATTCGTATTCAAATATATAAAACTATTCTTAAATTTTAACAAGTACTTGTTAAAAACAATTTATCATATTTGTAAATTTTTGTCAATTATATACTAGCCATCAATGTGTTTTTTTTAACAAATCGCATAAAATAACCACTATAAAAAGAAAAAAAGATATCAAATTTGATATCTCAGACCGTTGACGATTGAACACATTGTTGACGGTTTTTTTATAGAGAATTCTATATCCATCATGTTTTTTTCGAAAATTCTCTTTTTTGTAAACGATTTGTCTCTCCACATAAAAAAACA
>Ga0153996_1000391_pt1 | contig 19971 bp, 19 predicted proteins | sample TSNC080MetaG_FD_104728 | JGI IMG/M metagenome (GOLD analysis project Ga0153996, IMG submission 104728) | Attine ant fungus gardens microbial communities from North Carolina, USA - TSNC080 MetaG | ecosystem: Host-associated > Fungi > Mycelium > Unclassified | place: USA: North Carolina, Lumber...
AAGAGGTGTTTTTGACCGGGTTAACGGTGTATTGATCGGGAAGCCTCTGAATGAAATATATTATGAGGAATATAAACAAGTCTTTCTTGACGTGATTGATAACAAAGACCTGCCGGTTATGTACAATATAAATTTTGGTCATGCATATCCCCGGTGTATACTTCCTTACGGTGTAGAGGTGACGGTGGATATTCAGCAGCGCAGGATAATATTTACAGAGAGTTTCTTTGCTTAAAGAATGGTCAATATGTCTGGCGTTTGTTATAATGAATGTTAAATACAGTAAAGCAGGTGAAAAAACATGCCGGAATTACCAGAAGTGGAAACCGTTCGCAGAACGCTGAAGAACTTTATTATTGGAAAAGAGATAAAAGAAATTGATGTTTACTATGATAACGTTGTCGAAGGAGATACAAAGACATTTACTTCGGCCTTGAAAGGGCAGATTATCCGCGATATTGATCGGATCGGAAAATATCTGATCTTCATCCTGGATGATTATGCTTTTATTTCTCATTTGCGCATGGAAGGAAAATACAATATTGTAGACACAGTGCAGCAGCTTAATAAACATGAACATATTGCGTTTCACTTTAGCGACGGTACTGATTTACGGTATCATGACACGCGTAAATTCGGCCGCTTAGAATTGGCTGATATCAAAACATACCGCCAGGATCTGCCGCTCAGAAAACTGGGTCCGGAACCGTGGTATGCGGACCCTGTAGATATATATGCGAAGTTACATAAGAGCAGGCTTCCGGTTAAGTCTTTATTATTAGATCAAACTATTATGACCGGCATCGGTAATATCTACGCAAATGAAATATGTTTTACGATGGAAATGCATCCTAAAACACGGGGGAATCGGCTCAGCAAGAAGCGGACGGCAGAATTAGTGAAGGTTTCTCAGGAAATTTTAAATAAAGCCATTGATCAGGGGGGAACGACCATACATTCTTTTGAAGCCAATGGGGTTACGGGGCTGTTTCAAGTAAAGCTGCAGGTGCATATGCAGAAAACCTGTCCGATATGCAAAGGAGAGGTGAGTAAAGAAACGGTTGGCGGCCGAGGTACCTATTATTGTAAGGAGTGCCAGAAGAAGCGGTATTAAAATAATATCTGTTAATCAGCAATGAGCAATTTGGTAAATAGTCAAGAAGTATTTTCAAAAGATATTTTGAAAATACTTCTTGACTATTTACCAAATTGCTTTCTTTTCAACTTTGTTATAATCAATAGTGACACTGTGGACTTTTTATTTCATCCTATAGCTCTGACTATTTAAAGGAGTGTATTGCCACAGTTTTATCTGAATCATTTATAGTTGGATAAGTCTTTGAACTTTCATTTCACGCAAGTCTATGATGGTAAAACCAGGTGGAACATCCACAGTGATTTTCTTGATAGGAGTTGATTTTATGATTTATCTTGGCATTGACATCGCCAAACTTAACCATGTTGCATCCGCTACGGATTCCGATGGACAAATCCTTATTAACAATCTTTGCTTTACCAATGACCATAAGGGGTTTCAAACCCTCTTCGATTCTCTTGACACCTTTCAAAAGGATCTTCTTCTTATTGGTATGGAATCCACGGCCCATTATGGGGAAAACCTTATCTCTTTCCTCTTTAACAGAGGCTTCCAGATTTGTTTAATTAACCCCATTCAAACTGCCTCTCTAAGAAAGACAAACATTCGCAAAACCAAAACCGACGCCGTGGATTCTATGCTCATTATCAAGTCATTGATGATGAATAACTATCGCATCTTCTCACAGCAGGATTTGAATTCTATGCAATTAAAAAACCTCTGTCGCTTCCGCCAAAAACTCATCAAGGCTAGGACAAAGGTTAAAATTCAACTGGTCTCTTATGTGGATTTATTGTTCCCCGAGCTCCAGTATTTCTTTAAATCTGGAATTCATGGCAAAGCTGTTTACGCTTTGCTTAAGGAATACTCTCATCCCGACAAGATTGCCACCATGCATCTCACGCGGTTATCAAACCTGCTGAACAAGACCTCTAAGGGCCACTTTAAACGGTCACACGCCGTACAATTAAAAGAGCTTGCTGCGCAATCTGTCGGTACTAAAAATAATACCTTATCTTTACAGATTAAGCAATCCATAATTCAAATCGAATTATATAATGAGCAGCTAGCCGAAATGGAGGAATCCATTCATCTGCTGATGGATGAGATTGATTCCGTCATCAAAACGATTCCCGGTATTGGGACACTCAATGGTGCCATGATACTTGGTGAAATCGGCGATATCAGACGTTTTGAAAAGCCCTGTCAACTACTTGCTTATGCCGGGCTTGATCCTTCTGTTTATCAATCCGGAAACTATAAAGCTTCCAGAACCCGAATGTCTAAAAGAGGTTCTAAACTGCTTCGTTATGCTTTAATCAATGCCGCCTGGCAAACCTCCTTAGTCAATCAAACCTTCAAAGATTACTTTGATTTGAAAATATCTCAGGGACGCCGACATTACAATGCTCTTGGGCATGTGGCCCATAAACTCGTTCGTGTGATACATAAAATGATGACCGATGATGTTGCATTTAATCTAGCCTAAGTCCTAACTATATTCAATTTTCAGTGCATCTGAATAGATGTTTAGTTGTCATGCGCTTTTTTAGTTCTAAACTATTTCAATAACTTTTCATTTTTCTATTGACTATTCATAGTTGGTCTCCTTTTATAATTTACTGCCCATTTTATAGAGCCATGGGACAGTGAATAATTATATTAATTAAAAAAACATCAATATTATACTATGAAAACATCAATAATATGGAATGTAAAAATTGACAAAAATTGACACTTTTTGCAATTGCGATTACCAATATTTATTTGTGAAAAAATTTGTTATAATTGAATTGAAAATGGCTGTCAGACCTGAATAGAAATTATGCAGTTGAGAAAGGGGTATGATAATATGCAGTATAACAAGCGGATTGTTAAAAAAATAGAAAGCTATTGTTTTAGCAAACCGGGAGCATATGAGTCCGGGCGATTAGGGATTTATCCAATCAGTTACCGGATTGTGGGGAAAAGTTTTGCTCACTTTTATCGGCAGGAAGATTTTTATAAAGTGACGTTGGGATGCCGGCCGGAGCAGGCTGAAATTGACCGTCGATTATATCCCGGAGTGGTGGTACGGGGCTATCACTGTCCGCAGCGTCAGCACCTTCATTGGAATACGATTGATCTGTTTGCCTTTGATGATGATAAACGATTGTATCAGATGATTGATGAAGCTTATGATGCAATTGCAGAGGAGCTGACCCCAAAAGCAAAATCACAATTATTGGAATTAGCCCGGTGCGAGTATGTAGATACCGATGGCAGCAATGCTGAGTTTGCGATGCTGTGCAGCAAGCTGGATCAGGCTCTGGACGATTTAGTGGGCAGCAAATTTCAGCGCAGCCAATATGAGCAGTATAATACCAGAGAGCAGATCCATGATGTAATAGTGATCTATCGTAACGGTCGGCCGGTGGCCTGCGGCGGTTTTAAGACGTATGATCAAGAGCATGCCGAGCTGAAGCGTATTTTTACCGATAAATCCTGCCGCGGCATTGGACTGGGGGAGGAAATTGTACGAAGGTTAGAGGCAAAAGCAAAGATGAAGGGGTATATCTGGTGTATACTAGAGACCGGTAAACCGCTGAAAGCGGCCTGTCATTTATATACCAAGATGGGCTATGAAGTGATTCCCAATTACGGTCAGTATGTGGATATGCCCGAATCTATCTGCATGCGGCGAAAAATCTAAAATAGATAATAAAATACTTTCGGAAAATACTTCCCTTATTTGAAAGTTTGCGTTAGAATTAACAAGTATTGTTTTTTTTCATAAACCTGGAGGGAGAGGAACCTGTTCCGATATCGCTCTGATGGATATTACCGAAGAACCGGCCGGGGGTGAGGCGACGGATATCGATCAGAATATCCTGTTTCTGTACGAGATCAAGATAATAACCAGGAGTTATGAAGATTCCCCGGTAGAGGCGGCAGCAAAGACGGAAGAAAGTGCGGCAGCCCCTGGAAGCTATTTAGATGACATAAATATATACAAATCGGAAGGAGTATCAGTTATGGATTACGCAAAAGAAGCAATGAAAAAGCATCACGAATGGAAAGGTAAGATCGAGGTAATAACCAGAGCGCCTCTGGAAACCACAGACGACCTGTCGATCGCCTATACTCCAGGAGTTGCTGAACCGTGTCTGGCGATTCATGAGAATATCGACCTGAGTTATGATCTGACCAGAAGAGGTAATCTGGTAGCGGTTGTTACTGACGGAACAGCGGTGCTTGGATTAGGCGATATCGGCCCGGAAGCAGGGATGCCGGTTATGGAGGGGAAATGCGCGTTATTCAAAGCCTTTGGTGATGTGGATGCGATCCCTCTTTGCGTACGCTCCAAAAAAGTGGATGATATTGTTGACACGATAGCTCTTATAGCGGGCAGTTTCGGCGGGGTAAATCTGGAAGACATCTCTGCACCCAGATGTTTTGAGATTGAAGAAAAGCTGAAAAAGCGGTGTGATATCCCGATCTTTCACGATGACCAGCACGGTACGGCGGTGGTTACACTGGCGGCGATGTTTAATGCGCTGAAATTGACCGATAAAAAAATTGAAGAGATCAAAGTGGTTACCAGCGGTGCCGGAGCAGCCGGAATTGCGATCATCAAATTACTGATCTCCATGGGTCTGAAAAATGTTGTTCTGTGTGATCGTCATGGTGCGATCTATGAGGGGCGTGATAACCTGAACGCAGAAAAAGAAGCAATGGCCAAAATCACCAACCTCGATAAACGCAAAGGAAGTTTGGCCGATATGCTGGTGGGAGCTGATGTATTTATCGGTGTATCCGCCCCAGGCAGTGTAACCGGGGAAATGGTTAAAAGTATGAATAAAGATCCGATTCTCTTTCCGATGGCCAATCCAGTCCCGGAGATTATGCCGGATCTGGCAAAAGCGGCTGGTGCGGCAGTTGTAGGTACCGGCAGAAGCGATTTCCCGAATCAGATCAATAACGTTCTGGCTTTCCCGGGAATTTTCCGCGGTGCTCTGGACGTGCGGGCCAGGGATATCAATGATGAAATGAAGATAGCGGCAGCCAGAGCTATTGCATCCTTTGTAAGCGATGATCAGCTGAATGCCGAATATATTATACCGAGTGTCCTCGATAAAAAGGTGGCAGCTTCAGTCGCTGAAGCAGTGGCTCAGGCAGCAAAAGAAAGCGGTGTAGCTCGTGTTTAGGTAGATTATAAAAATGACCGAATCCTATTTTATGTAGGTTTCGGTCATTTTTGATGCTGCATTTTGCAGTTTACAGTCCGCTGGTGCCCCGAACGATTAATTTTACCATAAGGTTAGCCAGCATATCGGGATCGTCATCGCAGTTTTCGTCCAGCCAGTGTCTGGTCATACTGAGCAGCCCGGCTAAAATAAAACGCTTCAGATACCGGAGGGTATGCTGATCAAGGGATTTATCACCGTGGAATTCCAGCATGATCTTATCCTGCACCAACTGCATCAGTTCATTTTGGAAAGCCGGATCGCCATTTTCATTTAATACCGCCTTCAGCATTTCCGCATTTTCTTTTCCGTAGACCAGCATCTGGGCAAGAACAAAAACAGCAGTTTCCGATCCATGGAAGAACTCTTTAAGGTAGACTTGCTCCTTAATATCGGTTATAACATCTTGCTGAATCGATTTCAGCAGATCATACTGATCGCGGTAGTGAGCATAAAACGTGCTGCGGTTGATATCGGCGGATTCACACAGCATTTTCACCGAAATCCTGGCAATGGGGTATTGCTGCATCAGTTCGATCAGACTTTCGCGGATGGCTTGTTTGGTAATGCGTATCCGCCGGTCTTCTTTTTTCTTTTCCATTTTTGTCCCCTCTGATAAAAATACAGATGAAATCCAACACCTTTTGGAAAAGTGTCGGTTATTTATCAACTTTTCATATATTGCGGGTTGCCTGAACTTTATCCGTCAATTATAATACAATACTGTAAGTTATGCAAATCATGACTAGATAATCAACAGAGTGTTTAATAAGATGAAGTGGTGAATATATGAAAAGTTCTTATCTCAAAGACATAATCCGGACGATCAGACAGAACGCTAAACGTTTTACGGCGTTGCTGTGTATTACAATGCTGGGGATTACGGTTTTCAACGGTATCTGTGCTGCCTGTAAAGATATGTATCTGGCGGCAGACCGCTTTTACGATGAACAGCAGCTATTTGATATCCGGGTTATGTCAACGCTCGGACTTACCGATGATGATGTAGAGGTTCTTCAAGGGGTGCAGGGCGTTCGGACAGCTGAGGGCTCATACAGCGAGAAGGTTTCTACGATGGTCACTGAGCAGCAGCGGACGGCTGATCTGGCAATGCTGAGCGCTCAGGGGATTAATATGCCGTATATCGTTGAAGGTGAACTGCCGGACGGCAGCGGTGAAATTGCAGTTACCCAGAAGTATCTTGATGATTCCGGTAAAAATATCGGTGATACCATTTTAATAGAAGAGAACATAGAAGAGAAAGAAGAAACCGAAGAAATCGAATCGGACGAAACCGATGACAGTGAGAAGGATTTTGATTTCGACCAATCGGTTGAAATGAAAGAGGAAGAAGAGACTCTTAACTTCCTGCTGGCTGAGTATGTGATTACTGCAGTCGTGATCGATCCGATGGATGTGGCAAATAATGAAGGAACCACCTCATTCCGATCGACAGCGACCACCGATTATCGTTTTTTTATCACTGGGAATGATGTGGAAACAGATGTTTATACAACGATGTATGTAAGTCTTGAAGGATTGGCTGAACTGGATTGCTATTCTAATGAGTATAAAACGGCAGTACAGGAGGTAATCGAACTGATTGAAACCAAAATCATGAGGCAGCAGGAGCAGGCCAGGTATGACGCTCTAATGGATGAGGCGCTGAAGAAGATTGCCGATGCTGAGGTGACGATGAACGAGAAATTTGCTGATGCCGATGAACAGCTGGCTGATGCCTGGGCAGAAATCGAGGAGGCGAAGCTGGAGTTGACCGATGGTGAGGCTGCGCTCACAAGAGAAGAGAAAGAGGCCCTGCAGCAATTGGCTGACGGACGCAAAGAGCTGGAAGACGGTAAAAAATCACTGTACGGTGCCGAGACTGAGCTGAATCAAGGAGAGGAAGAGCTGGCTGCCAATGCGGTAAAATTAGCGGATGGTCAGCAGCAGTTAAATGCTCAGCGGCAGGAGGCAGAAGCGGGATTCCAAGCAGCAGAACAGACATTTGACGGCAAACAAAGTGAATTAAATGCATCGCGCAGCCAGCTTCAGGCCGGTGTGGCGGTACTGCAGGCAGGAATTATTGCTTGGCCGGCCGCGGAGTGGAACGCGCTGGTCAATGCGGCGGCTGCATCAGCAGCAGATCAGATTTCGGCAGATTTGCAGAAAATACCTGATGCGGCTCTGGTATCAGCGGAGACTGCAAATGAACAAGCGGCGCTGACGGCAGCTTTGGGTACTATCCTGGCGGCTGATCCCGGTGCTGATGAGATCATACAGAGTTGCTTACAGGCCGGAATGGGTTTGGGAATCATCGAAGGAGGACAACAGGTTTTAACCGCTCAGAGAGCTGCTTATGAAACTCAGAAGGCAGAAGTGATCGGACAGTTAAGCGCAGCGCAGTCGGAACTTACATCAGGTGTGCAGCAACTAAATGAAGGTCGGAAGACTTTGGATGCAGGATGGGCGGAGGTAAGAAGCGGCTGGGCCAAGCTTCAGACCGGTGAAGAGACGCTGAATGTCAACGAAGCAGAGGCTTTACAGCAGTTGGGGGAAGCTTGGCAGGAGTTGGCCGATGGTATGCTTCAATTACAGGAATATGAACATGAGTTGCAGGAAAATGAAACAAAATATCAGGTCAGGCGGGAGGAGGCCAGACAAAAGCTGGCTGATGCTTATGTTGAACTGGATGACATCGATATGACGCAGTGGTATGTCCAGGACCGCACCTCAATCGACAGCTATACCGGATTGGACAGCGATCTGAGTTCGATTGACGGAATCGGGCGGGCATTCCCGATCCTGTTTCTGATCGTAGCGATTCTGATCAGTTTAACTACGATGACCCGTATGGTAGAAGAAGAGCGGGGAATCATCGGCGCGTATAAGGCTCTTGGCTACAGTAATACCGCAACCGGCTGGAAATATCTTTGTTATGCTCTGCTGGCTTGTCTTGCAGGGGGGATTATCGGTAATATTATGGGATTTATCGTATTGCCGAAACTGCTGATGATAGTGCTTCAGGAGATGTATGTCATCCCCGGCATATCATTGTACTATGATGCCGGCAGAGGAATCGGCGGGATTCTTCTCTTTACGATAAGCATTCTTGGTGCCACGGCGCTGGCGTGTAAGAATGAACTGCGCCAGACCCCGGCAGCTTTGATGCGGCCAAAAGCACCGCGGGCCGGATCACGGATTATTCTGGAACAGATCAGCATTATCTGGAAACATCTGAAATTCTTAAACAAGGTAACTGCGCGCAACCTGTTTCGCTACAAGAAACGGTTGTTAATGACCATGTTCGGGATTGCCGGATGTACAGCTCTGGTATTAGTAGGATTTGCCATTAGAGATTCCGTATCGGGATTGATACCGAAGCAATACGAAGAAATTTACCGGTATGATGTCATGGTGGCGGCCAATGCGGATGATAATGCCGAGCTGGTGGAAATGCTGGATTCTGATGCCGGAATAGCAGAGTACCTGTCAATTCAGATTGAAACGGTGAAAGTATATAATGGTGACAAAGAATCAGAGAGTGCTCAATTAGTAGTCCTGCCTGACGGCAGTAACCTGGAGGATTATATTCGGACCCCGGATCCGGATGGAACAGAGCGGATTCTGAATGATGATGGTGTCTTGCTGACCAAGAATGCAGCCGATCTTTTGGGAATAAGCGCTGATGACAGAGTGGCACTGCAGGATCTGAAACTAAATCGAAACGATGTAGCTGTAATGAGTATTGTTCAGAATTATCTCGGTAATAGTGTATATATGACTCAGACGCTGTATGAATCTATGTTTGGAGATTATAAGCCCAATGGCGCGTACATCAAACTAACAGATGATATTACCGATCAGACAGCTTATGCTGAAATTCTGCTGGACCGAGAGTATATAGTGACTTCACTGAGTACGGCAGCACTAAAAGACAGTTTTACCACCGATTTTGCAATTCTTAATGCGGTTATCTATGGTTTGATCGTATTTGCGGCAGGGCTTGCTTTTGTGGTTTTATTTACATTATCCAATACCAACATATCGGAGCGCGTACGTGAGCTGGCAACCATAAAAGTATTGGGTTTCTTTGACCGCGAGGTACATTCTTACGTTAATAAAGAGACTATTGTTCTGACCTTAATCGGGGTGATCGCCGGTCTGCCGTTTGGTTACGTGGTGAGCGGTCTGGTATTGTATTCATTGAAGATGCCGTCCATCCAGTTTCAGCTTGAAGTACAGCCGGTCAGTTTTCTGATCTCCGGGATTGTGGCGTTTAGTTTTGCCCTGGTAGTTAATTTGATGACCAATCGGACGCTGAATCAGATCAACATGGTTGAAGCGCTGAAAAGCGTTGAATAGAAGTTTACTTCCGATCTTTAGAAAATATTTATTATTCTTTATAAGTTTAGTTGAATTTTATATTATATCGATATATTATTTAGATGCGGAAAGTGTTTACGTTACAATACCATATTTATATTGAACCTTGCAGAATGTGATGTGAGGCAGCAGAGAATTGTGAGGAATAGCATTGCAGATCAGCAGATTATTTAAGATTGTATATCTATTACAAGATAAAAAGCAGATGACAGCCAAAGAGCTGGCCGAGCATTTTGAAGTGTCGGCCAGAACCATCCTCCGCGATATTGATACCCTTTCGGAGGCCGGGATACCGGTTTATACTTCCAAAGGAAAGGGCGGCGGGATATTTATCATGGATCACTTCGTTTTAAACAAGACGACCATTTCCAAAGAAGAGCAAGAGAGGATTCTGTTCGCCTTGCAGAGCTTGATGCTGACAGAACAATTGGAGGAAAAAGAGCTGCTCACAAAACTGCAGTCCTTTTTCCATAACAATGCCACCGGCTGGATTGAAGTGGATTTTTCCCGGTGGGGTTCCGGCATTGTAGAGAAGAAGCGGTTTAACCTGATGAAGGAGGCCATTCTGCAGCAGCGTGTATTGATCTTTGACTATGCTTCGGCTTACGGCGAGACGGTTGACCGGAGGGTAAACCCACTGCGCCTGGTGTTTAAACGGAATGCGTGGTATCTGCAGGGGTACTGCCGGCAGAAAGGAGACTACCGGACGTTTCGAATCAGCCGAATTTCAAAAATGGAAATTTCAGATGAAACCTTTAATCCGCAGGAGTTTGAATCGGTACCACTGGATATGATGCCCTGTGCAGGCTGGGAACTTTCCCGTTTAGTGTTGCAATTCTCACCTGAGGCTTCTTTTCGGGCATACGATGATTTTTCCTTAGAAGAGATAACCAGAAAAGAGGATGGAAGCCTGATCGTCAGCAGCAACACCGTATTTGAACCCGGATTTTACGATTATCTGCTTTCGCTAGGCGGCGGAGTCAAAGTGATAGAGCCTGAATTTGCGAAACAAGAATTATTGAAGTTGATTGAAAAAATAAAATTAAACTATGCTGAGTAATATGACATACTAGCTGTCGTATTAAATGTGATATGATCTGACCATACTAAACCATATGAGGAGGAATTATCATGGAAAATGCAAATATCTGCCAGAGCTGCGGAATGCCGCTTAATACGCAGGAAGAAAAGGGAACCGGTAAAGATGGAAGCGCTTCAGAGGAATACTGTGTTCATTGTTATAAAGATGGTGAATTTACTCAGGATATTTCGTTAGAGGAAATGACAGAGTTAAATCTGCAGTACCTTGAAGAATGGAATAAAGAAAATGATCAGGAGTATCGTGTCGAAGATGCACGGGCTGAGCTGAATCGGTTTCTTCCGACACTGAAGCGCTGGCGGAAAGGGAATTAAATATGACGGTGTGGGATAAAATGGACCGGTCCCTAAAACCGAGTTTTGAAATGGTCACCGATTTCGTGAAAAATCCGGTGTGGGACGAGCTGACTGGTTACATCGCTGCGGAATATGGTGTGGGGCCGGTTTTTGAATACAGCGGCTGTGTCTGGCCCGGCTGGAATGCAAAATTTAGAAAAGCCGGCCGCAGTCTGTGCACCATTTATCCGTTTGAAGGATATCTGTGGGTATTGGTGGTAATCGGACAAAAGGAAAAGGAGCAATTTGAAACGGAGATGCCGTTGATGAGTGAGTATCTGCAGAACTTATATCTGGAGACAGAAGAGGGAATGGGTCAGAGATGGCTGAAGATCGAGCTGGAAGATATGGATGGACTTGATGATGTAAAGCGCTGCCTTACAATCCGCCGCGGAATTTTAAAAAAATAGCTGTAATTAACAACGGGGCTGCAAGGAAACTGCGGCACCCGTTTTTACTTAATAGAGTTTTTAGAAAGCTTGTCTTTAACAAAATCTAAATTAGTGCTATAATATCTAATAGTAAGGGAAGTTAGCAATAACTAACAGAAAGGAATTAACATGACTAAGGTAGATATTATTTCAGGTTTTTTAGGAGCAGGGAAAACCACATTAATTAAAAAAATGTTAGCCGGCCCATTAAAAGGGCAGCAAGTAGTTCTGATTGAAAATGAATTCGGTGAAATAGGTATTGACGGCGGATTCTTAAAAGAGGCCGGAATTGAGATAAGAGAGATGAATTCGGGTTGTATCTGCTGCTCTTTGGTAGGTGATTTTGGAACCGCTCTTGCCGATGTTATTCATCAATATCATCCTGACCGCATTATTATCGAACCGTCGGGGGTAGGTAAGCTTTCCGATGTGATTCATGCAGTGGAGAGCATTCGGGGCGATATTATTTTAAACAGCGCAACTACGGTTGTCGATGTGACGAAATGTAAAATGTATGCCAAGAATTTCGGAGAATTTTTTCAGAATCAGATCGAGGCTGCAAGCACTGTAATTTTAAGCCGGATGGATACCGAAAAAGCAACCGATGATAAAGTGAAGGATGCGCTGGCGATCATTAAAGGGTTAAATGAAGCAGCAACCGTTATAACTACACCGGTTGAACAGCTGGATGGAAAAAAGCTGCTGGATACGATGGAAGGCATTAAAATTGATCTGACTAATACAGAAGCAGAACATGATGAGAACTGTACTTGCGGCTGCCACGATCATCACCATCACCATGATCACGACCACGACCATCACCACTGCGGTCACGATCACCATAACCATCACGACCATGGCCACGGCAGCGAGGATCACGACCATCATCACGAACACGGTCATCACCATGCTGACGAGGTGTTCAGCAGCTGGGGTGCCACGACGATTAAGAAATTTGATAAAGACGGTATCAGCACGATTCTGGCAGAACTGGCAGACGAAGAGAGCTATGGTACTGTACTTCGTGCGAAGGGGATGGTTGAAGGCGATGCTGGCCGGTGGATTTACTTTGATATGGTTCCCGAGGAAGCGGATATAAGGGAAGGCTCACCGGAGTATACGGGAAGATTATGTGTCATTGGTGCAAAGCTGAACGAAGAAAATTTGAAAGACCTTTTTGGGGTTTAACGAAGGTGGTGCAACATGAAAAAAGCAGAAGAAAAGGTATTTGTTTACCTTGTGATGGGGTTTCTCGAAAGCGGTAAGACCTCCTTTCTGAATTATACGATCGAACAGGACTATTTTCAGACCGGTGAGCCAACTCTGATTATCGCCTGTGAAGAAGGGGAAGAAGATTTTGATGCCGGGGTGCTCGGTGACAATAATTCCGCTTTGGTGATTCTTGAGGATGCCGAAGAATTTAACTGTGAAATGTTTGAAGCCCTGCAGAAAGAACATCAGCCCAGCAGAGTTCTGATCGAATGTAATGCATTTTGGGATATCAAAGAACTCCGTAATATAAAGATGCCTTCCGGCTGGGAAGTAATCCAGCGGATTGTTACGGTGGATGGAAGCACTTTTGATGTATATATGAATAATATGAAATCAGTGTTTATGGAAATGGCCCGCGATGCCGATATGATCATATTCAACCGCTGCACTGCCGAACAGCCCCTTGCAAATTACCGGCGAAGCATAAAAGTGGCTAATCCGGCTGCGGAAGTCATATTTGAAGATACCCAGGGTCAGTTGTTGGATATCTTTGACGGCGGTGTTCCGTTTGATTTGGATGCAGAAATCATCGATATTTCTGATGAGGATTACGGCATCTTTTACATCGACATGCGGGATAATCCCAAGCGATACAGCGGTAAGAGAGTCAGGTTTAAAGGCCGGGTGCTGAAAAGCCGGAATCCTTCGGCGAGCTTTTTTATGCCGGCGCGGATGGCGATGACCTGCTGCGCTGATGATACTTCCTATATTGGTTATGCCTGTAAAAGCCCTGAAGCAAAAGATATACCTATGGGCCAGTGGATAATAGTTACGGCGGATGTCCGCTGGGAATGGTTTTCTGCTTATAAGGAAAAGGGTCCGGTTTTATATGCGAAATCTGTTGAGAAAACCGAACCGCCGCAGGTGGAACTGGTGTATTTTAATTAGCAATCGTTTATGATGCGCATATAATAATTGTATAAAACATAATAAAGGATGTGAAAATATGCCGCCATTTCCACCGAATAGAAATGATATGAATCAGCGGATGCCGAACACACCTCCGCCGAACCGGGTTCCGGAACGTCCGCCGATGCAGACACGGGCAGGTGCCAGAGCTGTACACCCGTCATCGATTCGTAATTGTGTAGGAAATTTTACCTATATATGGCTGAGTAACGGACAGGAATTCTGGATGTTTCCGATACAGGTGTGGGGAAACAGCGTTGCTGGTTTTCGCTGGGATAGAAGGTTTGGTTGGGCGTTCACCGGGATATCTCTGAATCGAATTGACATGTTTACTTGCTCCATATAACTTCTTTAACTGAAACAGCTGTTTTTTATATTAAAAATGCAGCTGTTTTTTTGATTTTATCGTTAAAATATGCTTGCATTTTTGGAAGAACGGTGCTAATATGAAATTGTATTTGGTTAAGGTATTGATTTCACATATTTTTGTAAGTCATTATTCTAATGCTTTACAAAAATATGTGATTTTTTTCTTTTCTGAATCAACAAATAATATTTAGGAGGTATCTTTTAATGAATAAAGGTACAGTAAAATGGTTTAATGGAACAAAAGGATTTGGGTTTATCACATGTGAAGAAGACGGTTCAGAGGTATTTGTACACTTTTCAGGTATCGTTGGTGATGGCTTTAAATCCCTTGAAGACGGCGAAAGCGTAACATTTGATATTCAGGAAGGACAGCGCGGACCTCAGGCTGTTAATGTTTGCAAGGCATAATTAAAAAACCATCAAGACTGCATCAATCAATATGATTGGTGCAGTCTTTTTTTCTGTACTGCCCGTAATTTTAATGGTATAATTTATGGTAGCACTTTGCTTTGAAAGGGATTTAACATGAAATTTTACTTTGCGCCGATGGAAGGAATCGGCAGATATATTTACCGTAATGCTTATCATGCTCATTTTCGTCCGCTGGACAAGTATTTTACTCCATTTCTGTCACCCAGTCAGAATCGGACTCTAAAGACACGGGAAATGCAGGATGTTCTGCCGGGTCATAATGAGGGATATGTCGTTCCGCAGATTTTGACTAATCAGGCGGAAGACTTTATCGATATGGCGAAGCGGCTTGAACAGTTGGGCTATCAAGAGGTTAATTTAAATCTTGGGTGCCCGTCACCTACTGTCGTTACCAAGGGGAAAGGTTCTGGCTTTCTCGCCAGCCCGGATCGGCTGGACCGCTTTTTGGAGGCGGTATTCTCCGGTTTGGATATGAAGATATCGATAAAAACACGGCTGGGTAAAGAACGGCCCGATGAATTTGTCCATTTGCTGGAAATTTACAACCGTTATCCGATGGAAGAGCTTATCGTCCACCCGCGGGTGCAGATCGATTTCTATAAAAACAAACCGGATTATGCTATGTTTAAATATGCACTCAAAGAAAGCCGTAATCCCCTATGTTATAATGGAGATATATTTTCAGCGGCTGATTATCAATTGCTGACGGGTCGATTTCCTGCCGTTGAAGCAGTGATGATGGGGCGGGGAATTCTCTGTAATCCGATGCTGCCGGCCCGATTTGGAGGACCGGTACAGCCGGATAAGGGGAGGCTTAGAAACTTTCACGATGACATCTATGAGCATTATCTGGAAATCATGCCGGGCGGACATACCGTGCTGTTTAAGATGAAGGAGATATGGTTCCATATGATCGGCTTATTTCCTGAAGCATCCAGATATCGAAAAGGAATTAAGAAAGCACAAAAACTAAAGGACTATGAACAGATTATCGATCAATTGTTTGATGAATGTGATCTGATCATTGAATAATAGTAGGAGATGAGAAACATGACGATGAGTACTGATGAAATACTGGATACGATGGAAGAGATGTTTCCCGATGCGCATTGCGAACTGCACTACACCAATGCAGTGGAACTGGTGATTGCAGTGGTATTGTCCGCGCAGACCACCGATGAGGCGGTAAATAAAGTCACACCGGTATTATTTGAAAAGTATCCGACTTTGGATGCGTATGAGGAAGCAGAGCTTTCCGACATAGAAGAGTGTATCCGGACAATAGGTCTTTACCGCAATAAGGCCAGACATATTAAAAATCTCACCAGGCATCTGAAATACGATTATCACGGTGAAGTACCTTCGGGTATGAAAGAACTTACCGGTCTGGCAGGAGTCGGACGTAAAACGGCCAATGTCGTCCGCAGTGTCTGGTTTGATATTCCGGCATTTGCTGTAGATACCCATGTGGAGCGGATATCCAAACGTTTGGGACTGGCGAAGAAAGATGATGATGTTACAGCGGTTGAACGTAAGCTGAAGCGGAAGATCAAACGGGAACGCTGGAATAAAGGACATCATTTATTTATCTTTTTCGGCCGCTATTTTTGTACGGCCAGAAATCCAAAATGCGAAGAATGTCCATTTATTTCGTTTTGTAATAATGGAAAACGCTAATGCTAATTGCGTTTCAGCATTTATAATATGAAAAAATTTCGAAAGATATAATTGATAAGTGGCCCGCCGATACAGAAGTAAAATAAGAAGAAAAGCAGTATATGAACGACGGCGCTGTTTCTGATGATAAAGCTGCCTCCCGTGTTGTTAACTTGGAACCTGCGGCAGTTCCGCAGAAACAACCGGTAGACGAACCAGCCGATGACCGCTCCCAGAGTATTCATCATCAGATCGTCAATGTCGGTAGCCCGATAGTTAAACAACTGACTGATCTCGATCAGCAGCGACAGGAGAAATCCGCTGAAAGCAGTTTGGATCAGAGTGGTTCCGGACTGCCAGAGCAGAGGTAAGATCAGACCAACCGGCAGAAAGAGGATGATGTTCATAACCAGACCGGTGGGATTAATACTACCCCATTGAAATGGAATGAGACTGATCTGTTCCGGCCTGATCGTGGTAAGACCATGGCGAAAGAGATCATCAATACCGGCGATACCAGTGATGGTAAAAATGGTGACCAGTAAACCGGCAAATAACTGCCAGCCGATCAGGAAGCCGCGGCTTACCGTAATGTTCTGCCGCCGGTAATATAAATATACAAGGACTTCCATTACGAGAAAGAAGGCTAGTAAAATGAAATATCCAGTTGCTCCCGATATTATAAATAGCATTGTATAATCCTCCTAATTAGCAGTATCGATTTGGTTGTATACATTTATTGCATCACGAACATGAAAGGGTTCGGTTTTCTGCGAACCCGCAGCATGAGCGGTTACCAGAATATATCGGGTGTCATTGACAGAGGCCAGACTGGCCAGGCAGAGCTGCGCCTCCAGTGTATATCCGGTCTTACCACCGAGAATTTCGCCACCGTTCACCGCTGCCGATGGCAGATTATTAAATAGTGTACTCTTCATGGTGAACCCATCAGGGTGCTGGACAGTAGAGCTTGTACAATAGCTGCTGCAGGTAAAAGCATCGAGAAAGTCCTGATTATTCAAAGCATACTTTAGCAGGAGCGCGAGGTCTTGGACGGTAGAATAGTGATCGGGATCATGCAGTCCGGTACTATTGCAGAAATGAGTATCGTTCATGCCAAGCTCGGCTGCTTTTTGATTCATCAGATCGACAAAAGCAGGCTCCGAGCCGGCGATGTAATCGGCAAAAGCAACACAGCATTCGGCACCGGACGGCAGAAGTATACCGTGCAGCAAATCGCGGAGGCTGACCTGCTCATCAGGCAGGAATCCGGCCATAGAGGCATTCTGTAGGTAGAGAGATTGAAAGATATCGGCTGGGAGCTGATAGCGGTGATCCAAATCAGAGGTGCGCTCGACCGCCAGCAGAGCAGTCATGATTTTAGTAAGCGAAGCGGGATAGATCTTCTCATTACTGCCTTTTTCGGCCAGAACGGAGCCGGTTTCTGCATTGAGTAATACGGCATTTGAACTGTATAGATCGGAAAAATCAACATTTGATTTTTCCGCTTTTTCAGAAGCTGAAAAGGATGGGAGAGTTGTACCGTACATAAGAGCCGGCGCTTTTATTATGAGTACACCGGTGATGACGATGATAATGAGCGCGATGGATAATGACATGCGCCGTTTTTGTTTTCTGCGAATATTTTTTCTGGTTCTGATTTTGTTTGGCATAGGGTATTCCGCCTTTCCTTAGTTTATGCATTTAGTGTACCAAATGCATCCGTTAATTCCTTTAACATTGGGTTGTTTATTTCCTAAGAAAAGGCTAAGAATACTTTTAATTTTTTTTAACCAAGGCGCGGCAGCTTTACTTGGAATATCGTCGTTTCATTTTCACTTGTCACGGTGATTTCACCTTCATGAAGAGTAACGATATCTTTTGCAATAGCCAGCCCCAGTCCGGCCCCGCCGCTATTTGTCGCGCGGGCTTCATCGAGACGGTAAAACTTTTCAAAAATGGATGCCAGTTTCTGAGCTGGGATGGTTTTACCCCGGTTCTCAAATGAGATGACGGCCTGCTGGCCGGACAGAACTGCAGTCACTTTGATCATCGTATCCGGGTAGCTGTATGCAATTGCATTCTTGAGAATATTATTAAATACCCGTGCTAATTTGGCCGAATCGCCGTAAACGGTCAAATTTTCTTCGGTGTTTAACTCTATGGTATTGTTTTGAACTGACAGCAGCGGATAGAACTCGTCGGTCATCTGGATCAGCATATACTGCAGATCGATTGGTTCTTTTTCGATGATGATCTGCTGCAGGTTATAACGGATAATTTCAAAAAACTCATTGGTCAGATCTTCGAGGCGGTTGGCTTTATCTAATGTAATGCCGACATATTGCTGGCGCTGCTTCGAAGGCATTTCCGGTATTTCATCCAGCAGACTGAGATAGCCGATTATGGAAGTCAGCGGAGTCTTAAGATCGTGAGCCAGATAGGTGATCAGATCATCTTTGCGACGGGCTTCCTCCTGCAGTGTTTGCTGCTGCTGCTGAAGAAAAGCCTTGAGCTGAACCATCTGGGCGGAGAGCTCTATATACTCGGCAGGAAAGACTTCGGTTGCATCCGCGTTATCATTGGTCATGTAGAAGTGGATGCACCGGCCGGTCTGAGTAATGGTCTCGCCGACTCTCCGGCGGGCGTAATAATGGGATACGGCCACGAGAAGGACACTGATCAGAGCGGTTAACACGATCATTATGGTAAAACCCATATATTTAACAGCATACCATTTGATATCGGTGATCACGAGTAAATTACCGTTTAAATCATATCCTTCACGGGTGTAAGTGAAATTATCGGTAAACCAATTAACGATAAAGCCGTTTAAGACGACATCGATCAGGTAATATAAAAGATAGCAGAATACCAGGCCGACGATGAAGGATATGAGTATTTTTACCGGTGTTGTAAGTTTAGTTTTCAATTTTGTAACCACACCCCCAGACCGTCTTGATATATTTAGGTTTTTCAAATGAATCGTTCATCTTTTCCCGCAGGTGGCGAATATGCACAGTAATAGTGTTATTTGCCCGGCTGTAGTACTCGTCTTTCCAGATCTGATGGAAGAGTTCTTCGGCGCTGACCACTTTGCCCTTGTTCTGACATAAGATCTGAAGAATGGAGAATTCCGTGGGAGTTAATGCCAGCGGTTTTTCGTTTAAGGTACATTCGTGGGTCTTGATATTCAGTACCAGACCGGAGTGAACAAGAACATCAACCTCCGGCTCACCGTTATCGTTATAACGCTTGTACCGCCGCAGCTGTGCTTTTACCCGGGCGACCATCTCCAGCGGTAAGAACGGTTTTGTGATGTAGTCGTCAGCCCCCAGTGTCAGTCCGTTGATCTTATCTATTTCTTCGCCTTTGGCGGTGAGCATGATTACAGGATAATTATATTCCTCACGGATTTTGCGCAGGATCTGGAGACCGTTAATCTCCGGCATCATAACATCCAGTATGGCCATATCCAGCGATTCATTTTGGATATACTCCAACGCTTCGGCAGCGGTGTAAAACTTATATACGGCGAAATTTTCACTTTCCAGATACAGGCTGACCAGATCGGCGATTTCCTGTTCGTCGTCAACAACTAATATTTTCTCATTCATTTGTTAACCCTCCTAATATGTTTCATTTTAAAATAGGCAGAGAAAAAATACTATACGAATTTATGTTTTATTTATTAAGGTTTTCCTAATTTTCTAATCTTATGAAATTTATGATGGGTCTTGACCGGAGAAAAAAGTGCAGGTAC
>Ga0153996_1000392_pt1 | contig 19949 bp, 18 predicted proteins | sample TSNC080MetaG_FD_104728 | JGI IMG/M metagenome (GOLD analysis project Ga0153996, IMG submission 104728) | Attine ant fungus gardens microbial communities from North Carolina, USA - TSNC080 MetaG | ecosystem: Host-associated > Fungi > Mycelium > Unclassified | place: USA: North Carolina, Lumber...
AAGTGCTTAAAGCAACAATGCAACTCATTACCTCATGAGGTGCAGCAGATTTTCCGTTATTATAATAAAACTCAACATCTGAAGTAAAAGCATCATTCTCCACTAAAGACATGAGTTTAGTATAAATCGAAGGTGGGGTTGAGGAATCTGCCAAAAAAAACAATTCTCCTGTATGAGAAAAGGGGGCGTGCCCTACATCGTGAAGCAAACAAGACAATTCAAATACTCTTTTTATATTTTCCCACTGTAAATTATCAAAAATCTGGTCTTCTTTTTCTAATGTAGATTCAACTGACCGAAAAGCTTTTCGTCCCAAGAAAAACACACCAACAGAATGTAAAAATCTATTATGAAACGAAGCAGGATATAGGGGAGCATAACTCGTTTGACGAATGTTTCTTAATCTCTGAAAGCAAGCTGAATCAATGATATCGCTAATAAGATCCGAGCTGATTTCAACATATCCGTAAATAGGGTCTTTCAAAAGTTTGAAATTCAAACCGCAACCCCCAATTCAACAAGAGATTTTTTATCTGTAAACGCTATTAGGCAATCAAGGGTTAAAAATGCTCTGAAATGATTCCTAAGATCGTCTACAGTTTTCTCTGATTTCAAAACAATTGCATCACTATTTGGCTCGCTATAATCAATCTCGAAAAAATCAGAATAATTTCTTATCAATTCATTTGTATGCTCCTTAGAAAGCAAAAACACAGCTTCCCGCCCATTTTTACGTAGACAACGAATTACGACTGTTCCGTATTTTACAAGCGTTTCAAAACTAACTCTTCTGCAATTGTTTTTTTCCATTAACTCAATTAGAGCATTAGCAACCAAATCTTCAATACCAATGAATCTACACATTGAACTATCTCCCTTCTTTTTTTAATAAAAAGCACATTTCCAACCCAAAGTCGTAAATGTGCCATCACTTACTTCCATCGGTAGGAACTTACAATTGCCTTGCCTTAGGAACTATGCAAATATATATTTCAAGGTTCCCAAAAAAGCATAAGCACCTCATACTATACTATGCATTACGGCTAAATATATTACTGAATATTTTACCGCTATTTATCGTTTTTGTCAATCTTGAATGCAGCTAAGAAAAATGAATCCCAAGGTCAGCCCTACTAATAATCAAACCAATTTATATAAAAAAGCGGGTAATATCGTCAACAGATTTTCTTGTCGGCTTCACCCCATCCGCATCGCTATAGCCAATGCCGATTACGCTCACAATCGCTTCATTCTCCGGAACATCTAACATATCCCTTATTTTTTCTGCATCTCTGATTCCCATTACGAGGGATGACAACCCCAGCTCGGATGCTTTTAATAACAGATTCATATTTTGCAGACCGCAGTCATAGTATCCCCAGCCATTCCCCAACTCATTTGACGGAGTTCCATCTCTTTCATAGCCCGAACGGTTTCGCACGATTGTTGTTACAATCAGTACCGGTGCGCCGGATACATTTTTTTGATTAAATTCAGCTAATGCTGATTTTATTTGTTCCAGTGTTTTCTGTCCGCTGACAACATAATAGCGTGTAACCTGTGAATTTTTCCATGAAGGGGCCTGAATCGCCGCCTCAATCATTTCTCTGATTTTTTCCTCTTCTACCGTTTTATTAATGTATTCTCTTACACTGCGCCTTCGTTGTAATAAATCGTTAAATTCCATTTTGTTCCTCCTTTTATTTTTGATCGTTAACTGTACCACAGCCATGCTTATATTTGATACAAAATATTCCTGAACTGCGCTATTATTTCCTCCCCTTCCGTCCTTGATTCAGGTACCGGATAATCAACCTCTCCCTCGCATCCATACATCAGATAGAGTTCATACAACGCACGGTAATCACCTGTAATTAACTGTCTTCGTATTTGACAAAGCAAAGCAAGTAACGGATCTTGCAGTTTTCTTATATTTTCTTCTTCATCTGCACCATAACGTTCTTCTCCGCGTCCATTGCGGAACCCCATATCAAACAACTCACCCATATCTAAGTATGCACCCATGCTTACAATTGTTTTTCCACCTTTCTCACATACTTCTACACAGCCTCCGTCACCGTAAAACTCGTACCCATAGATTTCGTTTTTGTTGGGAGCTTTCGAAACAAATGCCACCGATAATGTCCAATAATCATAACTCTCGCTGTACATAACATCATAATACTTTTCCATCAAACTGATATATTTCTCCGGTAAATCAGCAGACTCGCCATGGTAATGAAAACTCGCTTTTCGTGCTGTTACTTTTGCCCTGCTTGATAATTTCATTATTTCTGCCTTTTTGCTATTTGTCAATAATTGATCCACTACTGCAAATTCATATGAAGTTGAACTATGATCTGCGGTAAACCCTTTTTTCACGCTGATAATTCTCATAACCTTATCCCTCCATACAATATTGGGTAACTCCGCCAATATCCTCGCCAAATATCTGACAACCACCACAATATCCCTTTGCTTCACATCGGCCACATATTGAATTTGTGAACGTTTCACTGCTTTTATATTTTCTATGGTTTATGAGCACCTTACTCTTCCCCCAGATCTCCTTCAAAGAATCTGTCAATAAATTCCCCGCATTACAATCATTTCTAACCAGCTGGGAACATGGGTATACCGACCCGTCGGGAGCTACGGAAATAATCCTGCTGCCGGCAACACAACCTCTGATTCCTCTATATTCAGCCATATCTTCGCCCAGATTCTTCTCCAAAAAAGCAAAGCTGCAATCAATTCGATAGCTGATATTGGGGTGCATCTGCACACTTTCCGTCAAGAGCTGTTTAAACTTCATCATCTGATCATCGGACGGACAAAACCGCTTGAAGCTTTCCTTGTCCACGGAAGGTTTATACCGCAGCAAGGTAATGGTTTGAAACCCGATCATTTCTAATGTTTCAATAATGGAAGCAAAATGTTTGATACCATATGTATCTACTATAACGTTCGCCCCCAGCGCTGTTTTTGTTTTTTTCATAAAATCAGCTATCCTGCGCAATTTTTCTATATCTCTTCCTTGGGTCTGGAGCAATTCTTCGTTTCTTATTCCAATTTGTAAAACTGTCAAATATCTGCCAAGAATGCTTAATAGTTCTTCAGAAATATCGTGCCTGCCACTTGTCAAATGAATCGTCAGATCTTTATGATTGGCATATGACAGTATTTCTTCTATATCATCTCTGATTAAGGGTTCCCCTCCCCCAACTGCTATTTGGAACACGCCAAAATCAGAAATTTTATCAATCACCATGAGCAGTTCCTTTGTATTCATTTCCCTCTTGATCTGCTCTTTATGTCTTTCTATGTAACAATCCCGACATTTATTTCCACATCGAAAGGTTACTGCCAAATGCACTGTCTCCGGTGCGGACAGGCAATATGTACTACTCTTTTTATTTAAGATTCCTGCCGGAAGTCTGATGAAAAATTCCTCATTCATCATATGTTGGATAAACAAATGCAATTCTTCACCGGCTGCTTTTGGTTCCCACTCTGAGGTATCTATGATTTGCTCACTTTCTATGTATCTGACAAAACCATATGCCTCTCTATCAATCTCTATCATCGTTCCATTCTTTTTATGAAAAAGGATGGCGCCAAAATCTTCCTTTCTTATTATTACATCATCAGCTAACATAATTACCATAATTTACTCCCATTATAAGTGCAGGTTCGCGTCAATTAGTTTACGCACTTCGGCTATCTCATCCGCTTCCGGTTCGCCATTCTTCCACTCATCAAAAACATTTTCCACAAACGCCTCCGGGGCATCGACGGCCCATTCCGCAAATTCGGACGTGGATTCCGCCTCATATTCCTGAATACCTTTTATAATTCCTATGCAATATTTTTTTGCCAAAAGGGACATGGAGAGTTTTTGATATTTTTTCATTTCATCTATAAAAGGATCAATGGCTTCTTCAAACATTACCCAGGACTCTTCGGAGGGGTCTGTATATCCATATCTGGTTTTACCAGATCGAGCCCACAATTCTTCAACTTCAATCCTGTCCAACGCATTGTAAACGTCATAAGCGATATCTTCAGTGCTCACTTTACTTAAGATTTGGACCGCAATCTGATAGATTTGTTCCTCCAGACCGGGATCGTCCTTGATCAGCATGTTTATGACCGTTAATGCATCCTCTGGATTTAAGTTACAGATGATATCTTTCTTAGTAACATGCTTCTTCTTACTTATTCTCGCCATAATAACTCACATTCCTTTCGTTTACTCCGACACAGACCGGTCATAAGGTTACAAGCATATTTTACACCATATTAACTTACAATTCAATCAATGAATATTTGTTGTTGTTATATCGAAAATAATTGTTGATATATTTACCTTTAGGTATTATTATTGGATTAAAAAGCGGAGAGATTACTTATGATTTCAAGAGAAGAAATACTGAAAGTTATTCGTGCACAGATAAATATTAATGGTCATATCATTGGTGCAGTAGCGGGATCTGGAATGACAGCTAAATATGCGTCTATGGGAGGTGCAGACTTCCTGTTAGCACTGAGTGCAGGCAGATATCGAGTTATGGGGAGGAGTTCATTTTCAAGTTATTTTTGTTATGAGAATAATAATGAATCCGTCATGAATTTTGGAACCAAGGAATTATTACCCCTAATTCCCAATATACCGGTGCTGTTCGGACTTGCTGCGGGAGATCCATTTATCCATATCTACGATTATCTGAAAGATATAAAAGCGGTGGGATTTTCAGGTGTTGTTAATTTCCCTACAGTGGCTTTGATTGATGGACAATTTCGAGAGGCTTTGGAAGAAGATGGAAATTCATATGAAAAAGAGGTGGAGGCAATCAAGCTGGCTCATTATGTGGATCTGTTTACAGTGGGCTTTGTGACTGACGAAGAGCAGACCGTGCAAATGTTAGAGGCTGGGGTAGATGTTATCTGCGTGCATCTCGGTTTGACAAAAGGTGGATTTATGGGAGCAAAAAAATACATTTCCATAGATGAGGCAAGAAAGATTACGGACAAGATTTTTCGGGTATGCAACAGTTTAAGATCGGACGTTATAAAAATGATTTATGCGGGACCGGCGAATACTCCAATAGACATGCATTATATGTATCAAAATACAGAATGCCAGGGCTATATTGGAGGCTCCACCTTTGATAGAATTCCGATAGAACGGGCGATCTTGAATACAACGAAGGCATTTAAAAGCTATGGTGGTTTCAGCGAGGATGATCCAATGGCTAAAATTGCTGATGGATCGTTGGGAACGAGAGATTATGTGGAATTTGTAAAAAAATATATAGAAGAACATTACATGAAAGAAATACAGCTTGGAGATCTGGCGCTGGTTGCACATGTGTCAAGTTCCTATCTGAGTGTTCGATTTAAAAAAGAAGTGGGTTGCAGCTTTACGGAGTATCTTGTACGATTCCGGATGAACAAAGCGAAAGAGTTTATGGAAAGGGAGCAAATGACATGTAAGGAAGCAGCAGAACAATCAGGGTATGTTGATTATGTACAGTTTTCAAAAATGTTTAAGAAGTATATTGGAATGACACCAAGTTATTTTTTGAAAAATAGTATAAACACAAGTAAAGACAAGATATAGACAATGTGATAAAAACATAAACACAACAATACGAAATATAAACACATTTACTTTGTATATGAAAAGCAGTAGAATTTATTTGTAAACAAAAACAAATTCTACTGCTTTTCTCTTGGCCACAGGAAACGGAAGAAAATGATTCAAAGAAAGGAGACTGGTATGAAGAAGATTGCAATTGCAGGGACCTTTGACACAAAAGGTGAAGAATACCGATATGTGAAAAGTCTTGTAGAAGATCTGGGACTGACTCCAGTTATGATCCATACCGGAGTGTTTGAACCGGCATTTGAACCGGATGTAACGAACAGAGAGGTTGCAGCTGCAGCAGGTTATGACATTCAGGAAATTGTCGAGAAGAAGGACCGGGCACTGGCGACGGAAGCACTGGCAAAAGGAATGCAGATCATAGTTCCAAAATTATATGAAGAAGGAAAATTTGATGGGATATTATCCTTTGGAGGATCAGGTGGAACATCAATGGTTACTCCGGCAATGCGTGCCCTTCCGATTGGTGTACCAAAGGTAATGGTATCAACCATGGCTTCCGGAAATGTGGAGCAATATGTTGGAACAAGCGACATTGTCATGATGCCTTCCATCGTAGATGTGGCAGGTCTGAACCAGATTTCAAAAACAATCTTTCGCAATGCAGTGCTCGCTGTGGCAGGCATGGTAGGAATGGAGGGGACTCTGAAACCAGATACAGAGGAATCGCATCCTTTGGTTGCGGCAACGATGTTTGGTGTCACCACTCCATGTGTCAATTTTGCGAAGAATTATTTAGAGAAAAAGGGATATGAGGTTTTGATTTTCCATGCTACAGGAACCGGTGGAAAGACAATGGAAGCCTTGATAAACGCAGGATTTTTTAAGGGTGTATTAGATCTCACAACCACCGAGTGGTGTGATGAAGTCGTTGGCGGAGTGCTTGCGGCAGGACAAAATCGATGTGAGGCAGCCGGAAAGAACCGGATTCCGCAGGTTGTGTCAGTAGGCGCGTTGGATATGGTTAACTTTGGTCCAATTGAGACGATTCCGGAAAAATTCTCGGGCAGAAATTTTTACAAGCACAATCCAACGGTAACACTTATGAGAACAACCGTACCGGAGGTAGTAAAAATTGGAAATAAAATTGCAGAAAAACTGAATATGGCAACAGAGAAGACCGCACTTTTCTTACCATTGAAAGGTGTTTCCGGAATTGATGCCGAGGGGCAGTCATTCTATGGACCGGAAGAAGACAAAGTATTATTTGAAGTACTCCGTGAAAATGTAAATAAAGATGTGGTGGAAATTGTCGAAATGGATCATAACATCAATGATCAGATATTTGCAGAAGCAGCAGCGCAGAAGCTGATTGATTTTATGGAAAATCAGGAGTAAATGAAAGAAAGCAAGTAAAAAAATAACAAAAAAGAAAATGGAGAAATATGTGATGTTAAGAAAAACAAGAAGTGAAATTTTGGAAGGTTTTAAGGCACAGGTTGAGGCAGGAAAGATTCTGGTAGGCGTTGGCGCAGGAACTGGTATCACGGCAAAATGCAGTGAGCGGGCAGATGTTGATATGTTGATTATCTATAATTCAGGACGTTTTAGAATGGCTGGAAGAGGCTCACTGTCAGGTCTGATGTCTTATGGGGATGCAAACAAAATTGTGCAGGAGATGGGCGCAGAAGTTCTTCCAATCGTGAAAAAGACCCCGGTACTTGCCGGTGTATGCGGAACCGATCCTTTCCGTGTTATGGATTTATTCCTGAAACAGCTGAAAGATCAGGGCTTCAACGGAGTGCAGAACTTCCCGACAGTAGGACTGATTGACGGGAAATTCAGAGCAAATCTGGAAGAGACAGGCATGGGCTATGATCTGGAAGTTGATATGATTCGTGAAGCACACAAATTAGACATGGTAACATGCCCGTATGTATTCGATGAGGAGCAGGCAAAGGCAATGGCAGAAGCAGGGGCTGACTGTCTGGTAGCGCATATGGGTCTTACGACTAAAGGTTCTATCGGAGCAGAAACTGCCGTAACACTGGATGACTGCTGTGAAAAAATCCGTGGAATCATCAAAGCGGGAAGAGAAGTAAATCCGGACATTATGGTAATTTGCCACGGTGGACCAATTGCCGATCCAGAGGATGCAGCATATGTAATTAAAAATGTTCCGGAAATTGATGGATTCTTTGGGGCTTCTTCGATTGAAAGACTTGCTTCAGAACGCGGAATGACATCACAGGCCGCAGCATTTAAAGCAATTTCAAAATAAGATACCGCAAATTTTATGGAATTGTAATGTAGCATTGGGAGACTCCAGAAGAGAGCCTCCCTTTTGCGTTGGTACTATCACCGAACAATGTAATATGCTCTATGCTATTGACAAAATGTATTTATTAGGATATAATATCATTAAGCCATGCTTTACCAGTAAGGAGAGACTCTATTATGGATAGGCGCAACACAATTCAGCGATCTTTAGTCCTTGAAGCTGTAAAAGAATTACGGTGCCATGCCACCGCTGACCAGATCTACGACGCGATTATAAAAAAACATCCCCATATCGGCAGGGGAACGGTATATCGAAACCTGAAACTGTTGTCAGATACCGGCGAAATCCGTAAAGTGGAAATGCCCGGCGGAGCCGACTGTTACGACCATCTATGCTACGAGCACTATCATGCAAGATGCATGAAGTGCAGTCAGGTTTTCGATGTGGAAATGGCGTTTATCGCTAATTTGGAAAGCAGTATTAAGGATACTCATGGGTTTGAGTTTACCGGTCACGATATTATTTTTAAAGGTATTTGCCGTGAATGTAATTCATAAAACCGGTCAGTTCAAATTATGTGCACATGCGGGTGCAGGAAAACACCCCATAAATATAATTATGATACGAAAGGAGAAGAATCATGAGAAGTTTCACCACAATTGACTTGCAGTATGCCCATAGATTCTATGGGTTCAAAGGCGAAGCCCAGTATTTGCACGGGCATACGGGGGTACTGACACTGGAAGTTGAAGATACTGTCAACGAAGGCGTCAATATGGTATTCCCTTGTAATGAAATTCAGAAAACCGCCTGGGAAGTTTTGCAGAACTTTGATCACGCGCTGATTTTGAGGGAAGATGACCCGTTGCTTCCCGCAATTCTCGAAGTTTATGAAGCGCAAGGTATTAAGGACGGGGCACCAACCAATCAACAAAAAGGCCCCGCTTTTAAGACAGAGCTTGCGACAGCATATCCGGAATGCCGTTTGGTTGTTACAAAAGAAACCATGACCGTTGAAGGCATGATTAAAATCACTCACGATTTGCTGAAAGATAAACTAAATATTGCTAAAATCACGTTTACAAGCGGAGCAAACGGCGCTGTCCAAGAATACGGAAAAGAGCATCAAAAAGAAAGAGACCGTTGCCCATTATGCGGCATTATGCTAAACGAAGATGGCGTATGTCTCAAATGCGGATACAAGAAATAGTCTGATGGAGCATCCCCCGATAAGGCAGTTATCCTTGCGGGGGATGTTTTTAGTTATCTAATAATGTTCTTCCCGGCAAGCTGCCATCCCGACACTTAACAGCAGCCACATAATCGGTGTGGCAATCGGCAAATTCAAATTTACCAATGCCTGGGTACCGTAGCACAGTACAGCAAACAGACAACCTGGAATATATCTGTTTCGGTTTCTTCTCACTGCCATCCGCCACCCGGCCGCCACCAGAAATACCACATACGTAATCAATCCCAATGCACCAATGGTTACCAGATAATGTAAATATTCATTATGAGCATTGTCAAATATCTGTCCCTGGGTTGCATGAATCATCTCCATCCTGAAGTTTCCTGTTGTCAAAATACCGAATGTATCCGGACCATACCCAAACAATTTTTGCAAGAACGGAAATCCCTGAAATATTTCTACTGATTTTCGCCAGACATATCCTCGATTGGTTCCCCAGCTATCATTCAATACCAGATATCTTCCCAACCCACCGTATCGTTCCGCATTGCCGGCAATATTGGCGTCATACATCAAAAAGCAGACAATCAATACACATGCCGCCAGGAATCCGCTCCACATCCGCACCGGCATGGCTCCTGTCTCATCGGCGGCCTTCTGATTCTTCTTATCAAAAATCATAATCGCAGCATAAATCAGCCACAATGCAACCACCACATACATCAGACCACTGAAATTCACCAGCAGCCGGAACAGGCTGTCCAGTCCGATTACTATCTCTGCAAATGCCTGGTTCATAAAATCAATGCACTGTATCACGGTACCAAACGTTGCCAGCATCAGCAAATAACGTTTCATTCCCCTTCTGCTCTTAAAAAGCACGAAAGGCAAACAGCCAAACAATGCCCCCAATGCCAGATATGCATTATCACTACAGCCCATGATTATGGCAAAAAAACCAACTACCATACATAGGTAGTACCAGATTACCCTTGCCGTTTCCTTTGCTGTTGCAAACATCGCTGCCGCAACCCCTAACATCAATGCCACATACGCCGTATACGTATTGATATTTCCTAATGTCGAAGTAAATATGGCGGATTGTTCCGGTTTGATCCTGACACGGAAATTCATGATATCCATTTGAAAATAATCCGTGATACCAATATAGCAGACAACCAGACTGGTAAGTAAAAACACCTCCAATACCCACCCCTTTACCTGCCAAAAACGGCTGATCACAAAGTAAGATACCACATACAACGTCAATAAGAAAAGTCCCGAATACCTTCCCTCATTTCCCCAAAACGACTCATACAGATACTCTGATTGCAGCGTAGAAACCAGTAACGTCAGCCAGAATGCAATTACTGCAAAATCCGCCACACAAAATGTGGCCTGCCAATTCCCCGGATGCAATTTTGCAAACAGACGAAACGCATGCTTCCCCTGGTGTTCCATCAGATCAATCAGCAGCATAATAATTGCCAGCACCAATACCACCGCTAACATTCCGAGGATAATCATGTAGTAACATTGGTATTTCGTCTGCAGTACGTCGACATAGGAATCATGCAGAATCAGTGGAAAGACCGTAACCAGAATCAATAAAAATACGCTGATTGTTCCACTCATGATATCTGCGCACGTATCTGCAAAATCAGCTCTGTCCTTTGTTGTCTTAACCTTTATTTTGGCCATTGTAAGTCTCCCTTTCTCTCAATCTCATCTGGTGCCACTGCTTTTTACATAATTGCGTGGTGATACACCGAACTTTTGCTTAAACATCTTTGAGAAGTTGAAAACATCAGCATATCCACAAGCGGCGGCAACCTCGTTGAGTTTTAAATTTGAAAATACAAGCTCTGCCGCCCTGTTCATACGGCAATCAAGTAAATATTGCAGCGGTGACTTACCTATGTGCTTTTTAAAAAGCGTACTGAAATAACTTCTTTCAATATTTAGTTTATCCGCCAGCATAGCAACGGTTAATTCACTATCGTTATAGTTTGTTTCGATAAAATTCTTTGCCTGCAAAGCGTACTCATACGATTTATTATGTTGAATGGTACTGTTTCTGGACATTAGTGCAAGGATTTCAAATATCTTCCCACATATGTAATACTCTTTAAAACTCTCCATTCGGTCACAATCGATAAGGCCTCTGAAAATGTATTCACATTCCGGCGCATTAACCACGTCATCGTGCAAAATGAGAGAAATATCCAAAGAGCAGCGAAAGCCAACCCACCTATAATGCCATGGATCGTTGCTATCGGCTTTATAAAATGTCATTTCTCCTGGCCTGATAATAAATATTTGGCCTTTTGATACGTTATATGTTGTCCCATGCGACGTAAATGTCCCCTTGCCCGACACAACATAATGCAGCAAATAATAATCCCTGGCTTTAGGACCGTATGAATTGTTTTGTGCACACATCTGCTGTCCACACAAAATGGGATTAATATCTTTTAAGTTCTGATCAATAAGCATAATGTCATGTGTCCCTGCAATTTGTCCCACATTTGCAGGGGCACATGGATCGAATTCCCATATATCAATATTTTGACTCATTATTCAATACCTCGGTTCAATTAATACAAACATTTTAACATGCATAAAGCACAAAATGCAATGGTATTATCCAACTCACTATGTTAATATTTGACCAGCAAATCAATTTTTCATTATAAAGGAGGTGAGTCTGTTGGTTGATTTATCAAATATGACAGTGAAGAAACGCAAAAAACCGCCGTTTTGGAACAACATTAAAATTGTACCCTATTTATACATTCTTCCAAACATGATTTTGTTTGGTGTATTTATGATTTTGCCACTTTTCCTGGCACTTGGATATAGTTTTGTAAAATGGAATGGATTGGGAACACCAAAGTTTGTCGGATTACAGAATTACAGCTACATTTTTAAAAACAAAACTTTTCTGACATCATTGTTTAACACGCTGAAGTTCAGTATCATTGTCGTTCCTTCCATAATGATGTTTGCATTGTTGTTTGCTGTTATTTTAAACAGGAAGATTATGTTCCGCGGTTTCTTCCGTGTTGCGTTATATATACCGGCAATTATATCAATGGTTGCTGTGGGTATGACGTTTACGTGGCTGTTTAATTCTAAGATCGGGCTGATAAACTACATCCTGTCAAGTATGGGATTTCGTGCTGTCGACTGGATGAACGACCCCAAATTTGCGTTGATTATGGTAGTTGTCGGTACATTATGGAGCCGTATTGGGTATAACATGGTTCTTTACATTGCCGGGCTGCAAGGCATTTCTGCTGAATATTATGAAGCGGCGACAGTCGACGGTGCAAACGGTATGCAAAAGTTTTTATACATTACAATGCCAATGCTGAAATCAACACATGTTTTTATTTTCATAACCTGCGTTATTTATTCATTCCGTTCATTTGACTTGATTTATGTTATGACAAAAGGCGGTCCGCTTCATTCAACAGAAACGTTGGTGGTCTATATTTACAACACTGCCTTCCAACAGAACCAATACGGCGTGGCAAACGCTGCCGGTGTTACATTGTTTGCTTTATTATTTATCTTCACGCTCTTGCGCTTGAGAGAAGAAAAGGAGGGAAAATAAATGTCCGCCAGCAACATGGTAATAAACAAGAAGAAAATAGTTACTATTTTAGTATCAGCTATCGGCTATATTTTAATGGTCGGTGTTGCGATTTTGTTCTTGCTGCCATTCTATTGGATGTTTGTAACTGCCGTTAAACCGGCCAATGAGATATTTGCGTATCCGCCTTTGCTTTGGCCAAGCGAATTTCATTTCGAAAATTTTGTTGACTCAATGAAAAGCAGCGACTTCGGCACATTTTTTAAAAACAGCACAATTGTGACGACATGCGCAACCGTCATAACCGTGTTTATAAACCTGTTGGCGGGATATGCTTTTGCAAAATACGATTTCAAAGGCAAGAACGTGTTTTTTATGATTGTATTGAGTACGCTGATGATTCCGACGCAAGTAACGATGATACCAAACTTTATTGTTATGTCCAAGCTTAATCTTTTAAATACTTATACCGGTCTGATTTTACCGCCATGCGCCGAGGCATTTGGACTGTTTTTGTCGCGGCAGTTCATGTCGGAGCTGCCGGACGAACTGATAGAGGCAGCACGTATTGATGGAGCAACGGAATTTAGCATTTTTAGAAAAATCATTTTGCCAAATGTCGGCCCACTTTTAAGCGTGCTTATTATCTTTACTGTTATGTGGCGGTGGAACGACTTCCAGTGGCCGCTTATCCTTCTTTCCAAAAGCAAGATGTATACCGTGCAAATAGGGCTATCTATGCTGAACGGCTCAAACTATGTCAACTGGAACATGCTTATGAGTGCATCAATAATAAGCATCATGCCGGTAATTGTGGTGTTTTTCATCTTCCAAAAACAGTTCATACAGGGTATTGCATCAACCGGCATCAAAGGATAAATGGGTCGGATTAAATAAAAATAAAACTAAAAAACGGGAGGTAATTTAATGAAAAAGGAACTTAGGAAAATGATTTTTGTGTCTTTGGGTTTTGTAATGCTTTCCTCACTTGCCGCATGCAAAACAAAAACTGCACCTGCACCTGCAAATACAGCTGTGTCGCAGTCAGTACCAACCGCGCCAACAACCGAACCGGAACCACACGAATTAGTAGCCGAAGAAGGGGCACAAGTCCGTTTTACTTATTGGGCCGGCTCGCCTTCTGATGAAGCGGCCTGGAAACTGATACTTGACGGATTTACAAAGGACCATCCCGAAATAAAACTTGAGGCGGAAGAAATGCCTTCGAATACTTACGCTACTCAACTAGACACCTTAGTTGCCGGAAATGACTGGCCGGACGTTATGCGATGCACTTACCAGCGTCTTGGAAAATACAAAGAGAGCGGCGTTTTGCTGGACTTGACCGACATAATTTCAAAAGAAAGCATCGACGATCTCGTTCCGGCTTATCGTAATGCACTTACTTACGAAGGAAAGCTGCTTGGTATGCCGCATCATACGGACACAGTTGCGGTGTTTTACAACAAAGAAATGTTCGAGAAATCTGGTATTCGTATACCGACAAGCACCAAAGACGGCTGGACTTGGGATGAGTTAGACAGTATTGCGAAAAAGCTGAAATCGGATCATGACCTGGAAAATGCTTTTGCCGGCATTTGGGAAAACAATAACGGTTACCGGTTTTTACCGTTTGTCTATATGAACGGCGGTGCGTTGCTTAACGACGATGGCACAAAGATTACCGCCGACACACCCGAGTTTATAAACGCAATTAAGTTGTTTGAATCGTGGAGAAAAGATAATTTGGTTACAGCAACCGGAATGACCCAGCCGAACCAGGCAAATTCAATGTTTGTCGCAAAGAAACTGGCGTTTGTCTTCGCCGGAAGCTGGCATTGTTCCTACATGGAAGAAAACTTCCCGGGCAACTGGGGTGTAACGTATATGCCTGTGGTTGATGGCAAAACTGGCTCTGACATGGGTGGAAATGGTCTGTTTGCCTATAAAGGCACAAAATACCCGAATGCATCCGCTATATTCATTGACTATGTTACAAATGCCGAGAATATGCAGGCATTTTGCGAGGAAGGAAATTTTATTCCGGTACGTCAAAGTTTGATTGATAAAGGACTGACGTTTGTAGAATTTCAGGACGAGATGAACATTTTCTTAAATATTGTTTCAACGATTGACCCCAAAATGGCGCAAGACGAAACATCCGCAAAATTTCAGCAGCTTAACCTTGCGTTTTGTCAAGAGATGGATCCGTTGGTGGTTAACGGTTCCGCTACGGCAGAAGAGGTTGTGAGTAATCTCCAGGCAAAATTGCAGGAGATATTGGATGAACAGTAGATACGACACCTATAGAAGGAGCATACCATGAAGATCACTTTTTTAGGAGCAGGCAGCTCTGTATTTGTCAGAAACTTGTTAGGCGACTGCATGCTTAGCAGTCATTTACATGACACTACCTATGCCTTATATGACATAGATAGCGAACGTTTGAATGACAGCTATCATATGCTTATGAACCTGAATGCCTCCATAAACCAAAACAGGGCAACATTTAAGCGTTATGTCGGGCTGGAGAGTTTGCCCGATGCTCTCAAAGGCTCTGACTTTGTCATAAACGCCATTCAGGTGGGCGGCTATATTCCTTCTACGGTTGTGGATTTTGACATACCCAAACGTTACGGTCTTAGGCAAACGATTGCCGACACAATCGGAGTCGGCGGTATATTTAGGGCGTTGCGCACAATACCCGTTGTTTCTATGTTTGCCGAGCAGATTGAAAAAAACTGCCCCAACGCTATTTTTATCAATTATTCAAACCCAATGGGCATTTTGACCGGCTATTTGCAGCGCTATACAAATGTTAAAACTGTCGGTTTGTGTCATAGTGTGCAAAAATGCGCCAGAGAACTTTTAGTTGGGGTGGGTATGCAATTTGACGAAACAGTACAATACAAAATAGCCGGAATAAACCATATGGCATGGTTGCTTGAAATTACGCAAAACGGAAAAGATTTATATCCTGAAATTAAGCGCAGGTCAAGTGAGCAGGGCTGTCCCGAGAACGATAAAGTACGCCACGAGATCATGCGGCGGTTTGGTTATTATGTAACTGAATCAAGCGAGCATAATGCCGAGTATATGCCATATTTCATCAAGCGCAACTATCCTGATTTAATAGAAAAACTGAATATTCCGCTGGATGAATACCCTCGTCGCTGCGAACGTCATATTAATACATGGGCGAAAATGAAAGACGACTTGACTCACAACCCGAAACTTACCCACGAGATCTCACGGGAATATGCGGCAAAGATAATTGAGTCAACGATAACAAACATACCGTATAAGTTTGGTGGAAACGTAATAAATAAAGGGATTATTCCAAACCTTCCGGAGGCGGCATGTGTAGAGGTGCCTTGTATTTCCGATGCCGGCGGCATTGCCGCAACATATGTCGGCGACTTGCCGGAGCAATGCGCTGCGCTTAACCGCACAAACATCAACATACAGCTTTTGACAATTGAAGCGGCAAGAACATTTAGCAGGCAAAGTGTATACCACGCTGTCATGCTTGACCCGCATACATCAGCGGAATTGTCGTTGGATGAAATAGTGCATATGTGCGATGATTTATTTGAAGCTCATAAGGATTGGCTGCCTGTGTACCGATAATAAAGGAGTTGAATTTGATGGAACAACTAAAACCAGACAAAAAAATTATTGTGCTGGACGACGATCCAACCGGAGTTCAGACGGTACATGATATATCGGTTTTTACTAATTGGACGATGGACAGCTTACGGATGGCTTTTAACGAGCAAAAGAGTATGTTTTTTATTTTGACAAACTCACGGGGAATGACCAGGCAGGAAACAATGAACACCCATCAGGAAATATGCAAAAATATTATGGGCGTTTCCAAAGAAAGTGGCAAGGATTTTATCATCGTAAGCAGAAGCGACTCCACCCTTCGGGGACATTATCCGCTTGAAACAGAAATCATAAGACAAACACTTGCCGAAGCAGGGCAGGTGTTTGACGGCGAAATTCTTATCCTTTTTTTTGCAGAAGGTGGACGGATTACTGTCGGCAACGTACATTACGTTAAAGAAAAGGAGGTTCTTACTCCTGTTGGAATGACTGAATTTGCCCAAGACAAGACGTTTGGTTTTGAAAATTCGCATATGGGAAAGTGGATAGCAGAAAAGACGGACGGTTTGTATCCAGCGGAAAATGTAGTCTTTATAACGATAGACGAGCTTAGGGGTTTTGAAACGGAGAAGATAACGAATAAGCTTATGGGCGTTTCCGATTTTAACAAGATTGTTGTTAATGCAGAGTGTTATGGGGATATTGAAATTTTTACGGCATGTGTTATAAAAGCTATAAATGAAGGAAAACGGTTTGTTTTTCGCACGGCGGCATCATTTACAAAAGTCATTGGCAACGTAACCGACAAACCGTTGCTTACAAAGGCGGATCTGTGCAATGAAGGCGACAGACATGGCGGATTGATCATCGTCGGTTCACACGTCAAAAAAACGACAGAACAGCTGGCAGAACTGCAAAAGTTAAACGGTGTTATGTTTGTGGAATTTAATCAGCACCTGGTACTGCATGAAGGTGGATTGGAAGACGAAGTCACGAAAGTATCAAAGATTATAGACGAACAGATACCCAACGGTGTAACGGTTGCGGTCTTTACCAAACGAGAGCGAATTGACTTTGACGGCAGCCGGGAAGGCGAGCTCATTATGTCAAAAAAAATCGCCGATGCAATAACCGGAATTGTGGAAAACGTAACCGTAAGACTTAAATTTTTAATAGCGAAAGGCGGAATAACGTCAAGCGACATAGGCACGAAAGCTCTTATGGTAAGACGGGCGACGGTTGCCGGGCAAATTGCACCGGGCATACCTGTTTGGTTAACCGGTGCCGAAAGTAAATTCAAAAATATGCCTTACATTATTTTCCCCGGTAACGTTGGCGAACCGTCAACTTTGATGCACATAGTTGAACTTCTTATGAGAGATAAGCCTGTTATTGCAATATTGCTGGGTGACTATGCCGGTATAGGTCCGGAGATTGTTGCGAAAGTGGCGGCAAGCGGCAAACTTAAGAAACACTGCCGCCCGGTTATCATCGGAAGCAGCGAGGTCTTTAGAAACGCTGCAAAAGAACTTTGTTTGGACATACCGTATATGGAAGTCAACAATATAGATAAAAATGCAGATAGTATACAATTGCTGGATTTGAGTTTCCCTAATGTTGATACGATAAAAATCGGAGAACTTAACAAAGATTGCGGTAAGGCATGCATTGAGATGATAGAAACAGCGGTTAAGCTATACACGCAGAAAGAAATAGACGGTGTATGTATCGCTCCGCTTAACAAGGCGGCTATGAAACTGGGCGGACTTAAAGTGGAAAGTGAACTGGAACTGTTCCATGCATTGTTGGGCAGCGAGCGTGCGGTTTGTGAAGTTAATATGCTTGAGGGAGTGTGGACATTCCGGACAACGAGCCATATCCCTTTGAAAAACGTAAGCGAACATTTAACGATAGACAAAATATGTGCTATGATCGATCTGGCAAATGAAACGCTGAAAAAAGCAGGTATACAAAATCCCCGCATTGCGGTGTCTGCGCTCAACCCTCATGCCGGCGAAAATGGGCTTTGCGGACGTGAGGAAATAGAGATCATTGCACCGGCAATAGAACTGGCAAGAAAAAGCGGCGCAGATCTGTCGGGACCAATATCGTCAGACATCGTTTTTATTAAGGCGTTTAACAAACAATACGATGCCGTCGTGACATTGTTCCACGATCAAGGTCAAATTGCGCTGAAATTAAAAGGGTTTGAGAACGGCATCACTATTTTTGGCGGAATAGATATACCCGTAACGACGACAGGACATGGCAGTGCATATGATATAGCCGGAAAAAAGATAGCTGATATACAGTCGTTTATAAACGCGCTTGAAATGGTTTGTAAAATGGCATAGTAGACGCATTAAATGATATTCAGGTAGGAGGTTACCCCATTATTGGATTAGTCTCCTACATACCTATTTAAATACTCCGTCGGCGAACACTCCATAATTCTTCTAAAATTCCGATGAAAAGACCGCAAATTGGTATATCCGCATTTTTCCGCAATATTCAAAATCGAATCCTGCTGCTGCATAAGCAGATAACAGGCCTGGGAAATTCTATAATTATTTAAGTATTCTGTAAATTTCATTTTAGTCATCCGGACAAATAGTTTTGATAAATACGCATAGTCATATTGTATTGCCCGGGAAATATCTTTTAAAGAACAATCATTATCATAATTCGCATCCACATATGCAAAAACCTGCTGAAGTATGGCCGTCTGGGAGTGTTTGTTAACCTTTTCCATTTTAGTCGACTTCAGAAGCCGGTCACAGATCTGGTACAATAAACTTTTCTGTGCATAAATGGATTCACACTGAAAAAAATCCACCGGATGGCATAAATGAATCACATTATTCTCCGGCACATAATCACGGTACAACGAATAAAAACTGCCGACAATCTCAGGCGAAAACAAAACGATATGCAATACACAATTTGTTTCTGCTGAAAAATGATGAATTTGATTATGAAATATAAACGCCAGATCGCCTGTCGTCATGGTATAATTTTTGTCCTCAATCTGCAGGGATAATCCCCCCTCCATGACATAAATCAATTCATAGGCGCGGTGCAGATGGGCGGGAAAAGACCGCCCTCTTAATTCATTCACCCGGAAAAAATCATTTTCTTTCATACCATGATGTTCAAAAAAGAAAAGCATACCGGCTCCTTTCCAAAACACTATTTTTGTCCTATATTGTACTATGTTTTGTATTGTATTGCAACTCATAATCCGATTATAATGCAATTATAACTTTAGTGAAAATAGGAGGAGGTAGCATATGAATTGCACATATCATGTTGCAAAAAACGGTGCTGATTTAAACATCGGTTCAAACGATTCACCCTTTCTGACAATTAATAAAGCGGCGGCTGTGGCATGTCCAGGGGACACGATTATTGTCCATGGGGGTATTTACCGCGAATGGGTCAAGCCGGTGACCGGCGGGCTGAGTAACAGCCGCCGGATTATCTATCAGGCTGCGGAAGGTGAAAAAGTAATCATTAAGGGCTCGGAACCAATCAAAACGTGGGAAAAAGCAGAGGGCACTATTTGGAAAGCGGTTCTGCCAAACGCTCTGTTCGGCGACTATAATCCTTTTGCGGAACCTGTCATTGGCGACTGGCTGGTGCACCCAGTTGGCCGTTCTGT
>Ga0153996_1000394_pt1 | contig 19903 bp, 20 predicted proteins | sample TSNC080MetaG_FD_104728 | JGI IMG/M metagenome (GOLD analysis project Ga0153996, IMG submission 104728) | Attine ant fungus gardens microbial communities from North Carolina, USA - TSNC080 MetaG | ecosystem: Host-associated > Fungi > Mycelium > Unclassified | place: USA: North Carolina, Lumber...
ACCTTTGCTAAATTCTCTTACTAACATTTTAGCATCAGGGATTCCAATACAGGTAAAAAAATAAAATAAGCTTTGTAAACAATGGCGGATTATTGCTTACAAAACTTATTATACGAGGGGGAATTTACATGAACAAAGAAAGTTATTCGTTTGTATGTAAGCGTATAGAAAAAATGCGCCTGATTATGGCGGAAAAAGGCATTGACACAATTATCGTCAGTAGTCCGGAAAATGTGTTTTATCTTTCAAATTTTAATCCGATTATTTTCAGTCATGCGGCGTTTATTATCTTGCATAAGCAGGAAGATCCTTATTTACTGGTACACTGTATTCGCCATGATCACGCGCAAGATGAAGGCGCTATAAAAAATATCAAATTGTATGGGAAGTGGGGTGATAATGTTTCCCTGGGAATGGAGCCGGTTGACGCTATAAAAAGCTTAATAGGAAATGATAGCAGTTGCGTAGGCGTTGAAGGCGATTATATAAGCATGAATATGCTGGAAAAATTAAAGTCATCAATTAGTATCCAGAGTATTATTGATATAAGCTATAACCTGAAAATGATAAAAATCATTAAAGATGATTATGAAATTGCGCGAATCCGACAAGCGGCGGAATTGGTTGATGCCGGTCTTGAAAAAGCCGTTGAAGAATTGGAGCAAGGAAATTCAGAAGCGGGCGCTTGTACTGAAGGCCAATATAAAATGAGAAAATTATGGCGGGAGAAATTTTCTCAATACGAGGTGTCCGGCTTTGGTAGTTCTGAAGGAGCCCAAATCGATTCCTTGGTGCTGTGGTGTATGGCTAACGAGAGAATAGCCTATGGTTGTGATTGTCCGCAAAATTATATACCCATTCACGGTGATTTGGTGCTTCCCATGTCGTGGGCGCGCATTGGAGGATATGCGGCAGAAATAGAACGGTCTGTTATTGTCGGCAAAGTAGATTCAATAAGAATGAAGGCCTATGATGCAATGTTAGCGGCGCGAGAAGCTATATTTGCTGTGCTGCGGCCGGGGATCGCTTTTGAAGAATTGTATAAAACGGCTATGCAGCAGTTTGAAGATGCCGGTTTTGGCAACATTTTACCCGGACGATGCGGACATGGGATTGGATTATCTACGCACGAATTTCCGTCACTAACTCAAGGTAATAAAATTGCATTGCAACCGGGAATGGTTTTTACGGTAGAACCTGGACTCATGAGCAAAGCGCTAGGCGGCGTCCGCCATTCCGATACGGTGCTCATTACAGAGGACGGATATGAAATATTAACCAAACTGCGACGGGATAAAATTACAATTAAACAGGGGAACGCCTAACACGTCACACTGAACCGAATGGGATGGAGGATTTAGCGATGAATAAGTTTGAACGGATTCAGTCCGCGTTGAAAGGAGAGCCGGTCGACCGTACGCCATATAGTTTTTGGACGCATTTGGCCGGCATTGATTTAGACCCGGTAAAGCTGGCGGAACATACCTATGATTTTTACAAATTTTTTGATTTGGACTTTGTCAAATCGATGGCTAATGGTATGTTTTCTATTGAAGATTTCGGCTGCGAATGTGATTATAGTGAAATTCCTGTAGGCGGTGTGGCGAAATTAGCTAAAACGGTTATTCAGTGTGCTGATGACTGGGATGCTATTCAGCCGATTGATGTGACAAAGGGCGCTTACGGCAGAGAATTATATTCGCTGCGGTTGCTGTTGCAGAAGGTAAATGCTGGAGCGCCGGTTATTGCGACAGAATTTTCTCCGCTTACGACTGCGGAAAAAATTTCCGGCGGCACTTTATTAGAGCATATAAAGCTGCAGCCGGAAAAAGTAAAGCGTGCTTTGGATATTATCGCTGAGACTACTATTGAACACGCAAAGAAAGCGATAGAATTAGGCTGCAGCGGCATTTTTCTTGCATCGCAAATGTCATCTGTCGATAAAACCACCGTAGAAATTTATAAGGAGTTTGGTGCTCCGTATGATTTGAAAGTTCTCAAAAACCTGCCTAAAAAAGCTTGGTTTAATGTCATTCATCTTCATGGCAACAATGTTATGTTTGATATTGCAAAAGATTACCCGATACAAGCTATTAGCTGGCATGTATGGGAAACGGAACCTTCTGTAGCAGATTTTATGGCCCAAGCTCCCGATAAATGTATTGTCGGAGGGTTAAAACGGTTTGATGTTACTAACGATCATTGGGACGGTTTACTAGAAACAATAAAAAAAATGCAGCAAGAAACAAACAATAAACGTCTTATTTTGGCGCCTGGCTGCGTAATTCGCTATCCCTTTAATAAAGCAACATTAGACTATGTAGTTACCGCAATGCAAAATTAATAGAAGAGGTTAGGTATATTATGAATTCATTTATCGCGCTTTTAAAGCAAGAAATGATTCCTGCTTTTGGCTGTACGGAACCGATCGCTTTAGCGTTTACAAGCGCTAAGGCGGCAGAAGTGCTGGGAACATTTCCTGATCGTATTGAGGTTAAATGCAGCGGCAATATCATCAAAAATGCTAAAAGTGTTCTAATCCCCAATTCCAATGGAAAAAAGGGGATTGAATACAGCGCTATTTTAGGAGCCATTGTAAGGGGATCAGATAAGCAGTTAGAAGTTCTGAACGCGGTTACGAATGATGATGTAACGTTAGCAGAACGGCTGTTTCATGAAAAATTTTGCCAAGTGTCATTAGTACCAGGGGTAGAAGCGCTATATATCACTGTAGAAGCGTTTGCCGGACAGGATATGTCATCTGTAACGGTAAAAGACCATCATACCAATATTATTGAAGTAAAACGGAATCAGACTGTGCTGTTCAGTAAAACGGAAGAAGAAACAAAGCAAAGCTGCATGGTCATGAAATTTGACGATATTTATGATTTTGCGATGAACGGAAATATCGATGAAGTGCATGATATTTTGGAAAAAGAAATTGAATATAATATGGCTATTGCGGAAGAAGGGCTGAAAACCTCGTACGGCGCTAATATTGGCAAGCTGATATTGGCCTCAGATGGCAATAGTCTCGCGACAGAATTGCAAGCCTACGCGGCGGCGGGCTCTGATGCGCGAATGAGCGGCTGCGCGTTACCGGTTGTGATAAACTCAGGAAGCGGTAATCAGGGAATTACCGTCTCCGTTCCGATTATTTTAACAGCAGCTAAAATAGCAGCAAGTAAAGAAGAATTATTCAGAGCTTTAGTTTTTGCTAACCTCATCGGACTCTATTTAAAAGCGGGCATTGGCAAGCTTTCCGCATACTGCGGCGTAGTGAGCGCCGCTTCTGCGAGTGCGGCAGGTATTGCGTTTCTTCGCAAAGAAAATAAGCATGTCATAGCCGATACCTTATCTAATTCCTTAGCGTGTTTGTCGGGGATGATTTGCGATGGAGCAAAGGCATCTTGTGCAATGAAAATAGCGGCATCTGTAGGAACAGCGCTATTAGCGTATGAACAGGCAAAAAGCGGCAATAGCTTTCAGGCGAGAGATGGTATTGTAAAGGAGAGTATTGATCAAACGATAGATACAGTCGGAACAATTGGTCGAGATGGCATGAAAGAAACAGATAGTGTCATTTTGCAAAAAATGCTCGAAAACTAAAGAAGTCAAATTTGGAGTTTGCCCCGTTTTTACCGTATAGTATTCCTCGCATCTCGGGAGATTATGCCGTTTAGACGGGGCGGGTCACTTCCGGCTGTTGCATTGCAGGAAGTCTCACTATATATTGTGATTATTCTTAAATAAGAAACTCAATATACAGAGAGATATTCTTAGTGCGACAGCCTCTTTGTTTCTTTTGTTTTTCGCTCATTATTCCGCCACATGCTTTCCCGAGGTTAATAGTCTTTGCTTATTATTGAATTTATGATATCATTTCTTTACTGTATAAGTTTGCCGTAGCAGGGGGACATTTGTGGATAATAGTTATACTGTTGCTTTTGCAAAGCATAGGGACATTAAAAACTGGATGGATCTTGTAGATGTAGTGAAGGACTGTTTTCCTGGTCTTGTAATTGATGACTATCAAAAAATGTTAGAAAAATCTATTGACCGGCAAACTGCAATTTGTGTAAAATACAATAAATTAATAATTGGTGTGCTTATATTTTCTGTTGAATTAAAATGTTTGGCTTGTATAGCTGTTCACCCACAACATAGAAAAAAAGGTGTTGCAACGGCAATGATTGAAAAGATGCTGCATTTGTTTCCTGACAAAACAAATATTTGGGTATCAACTTACCGAGCAGATGACGAAAAAGGAATTGCCCCAAGAGCGCTGTATGGAAAATTTGGCTTTACTGAAGATGAATTGACAATTGAACACGGCTATCCATCTCAAAAATTTGTGTTACGCAGAATTAATTAGTAGGTTATCAATCGAAATGCATTGGAGGAGAGACAGTATGGTATGTATAGTTATTGCAGCCGCAGGGCAGGGAAAGAGGATGGGTGGCGGGATCAGCAAAGTGCTTATTCCGCTTTTGGACAAGCCGGTGCTGATGCATACCGTGCTGGCGGCAGCTGCTGCTGACGATGTTGACAGCCTGATTGTAACGGCCTCGGCTGAAGAAATTGAGACAGTACAGGGAATGATGTCAAAGCTTGCTTTATCGGTACCATGGCAAGTCGTTGCCGGCGGAATTGAGCGGCAGCATTCGATTGCTAACGCGCTTGCATTTGTTCCAGCCAGTGCCGATGTTGTTGTCGTGCATGATGGCGCCCGGCCGTTAGCCGACATCAGCCTGTTTAATCGAGTAGTGGCTGCGGCTCGTCAGCATCAGGCGGCTATTGTTGCCGTTCCGGTGAAAGACACTATTAAGTCAGGCGATAGCGATGAATGGGTGACAGGTACACCGGATCGCCGTGCACTATGGGCGGTACAGACACCACAGGCTTTTGCTGCTGAGCTGCTGCGAAAGGCTTATCGGCAGGCGGCAGAGGACGGCTATCTTGGTACAGACGATGCGACGCTTGTCGAACGCCTGGCAATTAAAGTGAAGATTGTTGCTGGAAATTACCGAAATATAAAGATTACTACTCCCGAGGACTTAAGTATCGCAACAACATTACTTGTTAATCGACAGGAGGCGATGAGTATGGTTCGCGCTGGTATTGGCTATGATGTTCACCGTTTGGTTCCGGGACGAAAACTGATTCTTGGCGGCGTGGACATTCCTCATACGCTGGGTCTCGACGGCCATTCTGACGCCGATGTGCTGCTGCATGCTATTAAAGACGCGCTGCTGGGCGCAGCGGCTTTAGGCGATATTGGCCGTCACTTCCCCGATACTGATGAACGGTACAAGGGGATATCCAGCCTGGCGCTGCTGGGAGCCGTCCGACAACTACTGGCCGAGCACGGCTTTTGCGTAAACAATATTGACGCGACTATCGTGGCTCAAAAGCCAAAGCTGGCTCCATACATAGCGCAAATGAACAAAAATATTGCGGAGGTCTTAGGAGTTAATACCGGTCAAATAAATGTTAAAGCAACGACGAGTGAAGGGTTAGGCTTTGCGGGCACGGAGCAGGGCATTGCCGCTTATGCAACAGTTACGATTGTCGGTGACCGGTTGTAACTTGCAGCGTAAAGGCGATTAATTTGCATAAAAGCCAAAAAAAAACACATATTAGATATAAACTAATTTGGAGGGCTGATTATGTGGAACTTAACATGCAAAGTAGTAGTCGCCTTGTTATTGTCAACAATATTGACGCTGTACCCCTCCTCTGCTCAGGCCGCTGATTTCAGCTTTAACGTAAGTATTCTCCGCCAGGACGACGCCACCTGTGGCGAGTTATGGCTTAACAATAAACTTGTTTGGCGGCTGGCGCTTTTGTCCGATGGGGCTAAACCGGTTTCGGGCGGTTTTAATAGTGCAAGTACAACATTTGTTATTCCTGATATTGTAAATGGGATGTTTGTCGTTAAAATTGAATAAAAGTTGAGCTACTCAGGCGTACTGCGAAAGAAATGGCAGTGCGCCTTTTTTTATTGCTTTGCAACATACTGCAGAATCTGCTAGAATATACAATGATCGACAACTAGCTATAACGCGCACATGGAAGGGGTATATATATGAAACAACAACTTAGAGTGCGTTTTGCGCCGAGCCCAACGGGGCCGTTTCACATCGGCGGAGCGCGGTCGGCTTTGTTTAATTGGCTGTTGGCACGTAAAGAAGGCGGTAAGCTGATTTTGCGGATCGAGGATACCGATTTGGAACGTTCGACTCGCGAATCTGAAGAAAATATTAAGGCAGCTTTACGCTGGCTAGGTATCGATTGGGACGAAGGTATCGATGTCGGTGGTGAGCATGGGCCATACCGCCAGACAGAGCGCCTTGCCTTGTATCGTGAATATACCGACAAGCTGCTGGCAAACGGCCATGCCTACTACTGCTATTGCAGCGAAGAACAACTGGATGCTGAACGACAGCAACAGATGGGCAGAGGAGAGACGCCTAAGTATAGCGGGCACTGCCGCCACCTAGATCAAATCCAGCGTGAGCAGCTAGTCGGCGCAGGCAAGAAACCTGTCGTTCGTCTCCGGGTACCTGAAAATCGGGAAATTGTTTTTAAGGATATGGTACGGGAAACTGTAAGTTTTGACTCTAACGGTATCGGTGATTTTGTTATTGTAAAATCAGATGGTATGCCGGTATATAACTATGCCGTAGTACTTGACGATGCCCTGATGCAAGTGACTCATGTCATTCGTGCCGAAGAACACCTATCGAATACCCCGCGGCAAATTCTAATCTATCAAGCGCTTGACCTAGTCTTGCCCCAGTTTGGTCATATTTCCCTCATTCTCGGTAAAGATCGTACAAAGATGAGCAAACGTCATGGGGCCACTTCTGTTGAACAATATCGAAAACTGGGTTATTTGCCGGAAGCTATTGTTAACTTTTTAGCCCTGTTAGGCTGGGCTCCTGCTGGTGAACAGGAAATTTTCAGCCGAGAGCAATTAATTGAATGTTTTTCTATGGACAGAGTAGCTAAAAATCCGGCCGTGTTTGATGTCGATAAACTTAACTATATTAATGCCCATTATATTAAGCAGGCCGCCCCGGAATTAATTGCTGAGCTGGCACTGCCGCACCTTCAGGCTGCCGGCTTTATCGGTGACAAGTTGTCCGCTGAGGAAAAAACATGGCTGGTAAAAGTAGTTGCCGAACTGCAAGGTTATATTAGCTATGTCGCGCAGATAACTGAGCATGTTGACGTATTTTTTAATGATGACATCGACTTTGAAAACGATGAAGCGCATGAAATTATGAAAGATGCCGATATTGTTAATGTCATGGCATTATTTAAAAGCAAACTGGCCGCTTTGGAACTTGTTGAACCTGCGGCGATCCAAGCCATTTTAAAAGGCATTACCAAAGAACTTAAAGTAAGCGGTAAAAAGGTTTATATGCCGGTACGGATTGCTATTACCGGCAAAATGCACGGACCCGAGCTTATTAATCTAATACCACTGATTGGTAAAGAACGTACTTTGGCCAGAATGGACGGCCTTTTAGCAAAAATATAAGTTTCCCACACTACAAGTGCACGATTGCTTCTTGACATAGCCAAGCCGGCATTAGTATAATTTACTCATAAATCCGATTTGTGTACTCGGGTTAACAATTTGCGAAATGGCAAATAACTGAATAGGTGCTTTAATGCGCCTGAAATGCCATGATCCAGGAGAAGTAAGTGTTTATCCCCCTCAGAGAGGTGCTGCCATTGGCTGTAAGCGGCACTGGGCACAGAGAGCGCAGAAATGCACCTGGTAGTAGGATAGCCGAAAATAGTACTTTATCTTAAAACTATGAGTAGGTCGTTCCGGTTGCTGCCGTTATCAGCATTGAGCAGGGAGATACAACCCAAGCAGAGTGGAACCGCGGGCCACCGTCTCTGTAATGAGATGGTGGCTTTTTTATGCTTGTTCTAAATTGTTTTAAGGAGGGAATACTATACTCAAACAGATAAAACAAGATATTAAAGTGGTATTTGACCGTGACCCGGCAGCCAAAAGTGTGCTGGAAGTACTATTGTGCTATCCCGGCCTACACGCCATCTGGTTATACCGTATTTCTAATTATTTGTTTAAGCGCGGCTGGGTGCTGTTACCTCGTATGATCTGCTATTTTAATCGCCTGTTAACTGGTGTCGACGTGCATCCGGGCGCAACAATTGGGGAAGGTCTGTTTATCGACCATGCAACAGGTGTCGTCATTGGAGAGACTTGTGTTATTGGCAATAATGTTACCCTATATCAAGGCGTCACATTAGGCGGGACTGGTAAAGAAAAAGGTAAGCGTCACCCAACGATCGGCAATAATGTTGTTGTCGCCAGCGGTGCTAAGGTGCTCGGATCATTTACTGTTGGCGACAACGCGAAAATTGGGGCTGGTTCAGTCGTTTTGCGCGAAGTACCGCCTAATTCTACTGTTGTCGGCATCCCCGGAAAAGTCGTCTGGCATGACGGCAAAAAAATAAATCGCGATATAGATGATGTTGATCTGGAACACGATGATTTGCCGGATCCAGTGGCAGAGATGATGCACTGTATGCAACGAATGATGAAACGGCTGGAAAAACGGATTGAACAGTTGGAAAAGGAGCTGAAACAAAATGAGTCTCAAGGTGTATAACACTCTGACTAAGCAAAAAGAAGAATTTGTCCCGATAACGCCCGGAAAAGTTAAATTGTATGTTTGTGGGGTTACTCCCTATAACGATCCGCATATCGGCAATGCCCGCCCGTTTATTACCTGGGATGTAATCAGGCGCTATCTCGAATATTCGGGCTTTGAAGTATATCATGTTCAAAATTTTACCGATATTGATGACAAAATTATTAATTCTGCCAGAAATGAACAGGTAACCTGGGACGTTATTGCTAACCGTTATATTGCCTCATACTTTGAGGTTATGGATAAACTCAATATCCGCCGGGCGCATGTATATCCTAGAGTATCTGAGAATATTGCTGAAATTGTGTCCATGGTCAATACACTTATCGATAAAGGCTTTGCTTATGTTGCCGATGGCGATGTGTATTACAGTGTTGAAAGTTTCCCCAATTACGGTAAGCTGAGTGGCAGAAATCTTGAAGATATGAAAGCCGGCGCCCGGGTTGATGTAGATGACCGCAAGAAACATCCCCTGGATTTTGCCTTATGGAAAAAAGCCAAACCCGGTGAGCCGGCCTGGGATAGTCCCTGGGGGCCAGGGAGGCCGGGGTGGCATATTGAATGTTCGGTTATGTCTCACAAATATTTAGGGGCAAGTTTTGATTTTCATGGTGGTGGCAGCGATCTCGTATTCCCGCACCACGAAAATGAGATTGCCCAATCTGAAGCATTTACTGGTATTGAACCATTTGTGCGGTATTGGCTCCATAACGGTTTTATTACCATTAATTCCGAAAAGATGAGTAAATCCTTGGGTAATTTTTTTCTTGTTGTCGATATCCTTGAACATTTTCAGCCGGAGATACTGCGCTTCTTCATTTTATCGACACACTACCGGAGTCCGCTTGATTTTACTGATGAACGCTTGGAGGAAGCTAGCCGCAGCCTGGAACGTCTAAAAACGGCTCAACAGAATTTGCGTCATCTTGAAACCTTTTCGGCCGGCAGCGCCAGCGAGCATTCACAGGCGCTCATTACTGCTGCGGACGAGGCTATGGCTGGATATGTTGCAGCCATGGACGATGATTTTAATACTGCGTTGGCTATCAGCATCATGTTTGGTCTTGCCAAGGAGATCAACATCTACCACAGCAAGGTTACGGGCGGGAAAGCAGCGTTTGATGCTGCGGCAGTGTCGCACGCAAACAAAGTTTTTAACCAGATGGCCGAAATTATTGGTATAAAGATCGAGGCAGCTAGTGGTGGCCAGGACGGCAGCGCTGAGTTGATCGATGAGCTGATGAATATTATTATTGAAATTCGCCAGCAAGCACGTAAGAGCAGAGACTGGGGAACTGCCGACCAAATTCGCGATCAACTAGCGATAGCCGGTATTGTCCTGGAAGATTCGCCGCAGGGTGTCAGGTGGAAAAAACGGTGAACTTTGATCACTTTCAAAAATTAGTCGATAGTTTTTTTTCGATGAATGAAGCCGGGGACATTTCCCCGGCGAAATATAATGAGATCGATGCTGAGCGTTTGCCGCCGCTGGTATTAGCCTATGTTGGCGATGCTTATTTTACTCTGTATGTGCGTACCCGCTTGCTGGGGTATGAGCAAAATAAGGTTAGGGTACTGCACACCTTTGATGCTAAAATGGTATCTGCCGTCATGCAGTCAAAAGCCGTCAAAGCGTTAGGGGATCAGCTTACACCTGCAGAAGCCGATATTGTAAGGCGGGGTCGCAACGCTAAGTCGACAGTGCCGAAGAGTGCGTCGATCGCCGAATACCGCTACGCTACAGGCTTTGAGGCATTAGTTGGTTATCTGTATTTGGGAAAAAGCTACGATAGGTTGTCGGAAATTGTTGACAGGGCGTTTACTGCTATTTCCCGGGAAATGACAGCAATGGGCAAAAAACAACCATAAAGGAGAGTCGTCGCCATGAAGTTGAAATTAATTCAATGTACCCCTGATCCCGAACGTACAGTCGCCATGTCGGCCCGCCTTTGTTATTCGGCCAGTGGTGCTGAGCAGTTGGCCGAAAACATGTCTAGCGTACAAGTTGCTCAGTTAATTGACAAACTTGTCGACATGGGGCATCTATCGACATTTGAACACGCCAGCTTTACCTTTGCCATTGAAGGAGTTTCCCGCGTACTGACACACCAGCTCGTTCGTCATCGTATTGCCTCTTACTCCCAGCAGTCGCAGCGGTATGTAGCTGAGCATGGATTTGACTACATTGTGCCGCCGACGATTACCGCTAATGCTGTAGCTCGGGCGAAGTTTGAAGCATTAATGGCTGCGGTTCAGAATACGTATAATGAACTGGTTGATCTTGGCGTGCATCAGGAGGATGCGCGATATGTACTGGCTAACGCTACTGAAACTAAAATAGTCGTAACGATGAATGCCCGTTCCTTATTGCACTTTTTTGAAAAGCGCTGTTGTCTGCGGGCACAGTGGGAAATACGCGATTTAGCTAACGCTATACTGGCTGAAGTGCGAACGGTTGCCCCACGATTGTTTGCCAAAGCTGGCCCTACTTGTGTGACGGCCGGCTATTGTACCGAAGGAAATTTGTCTTGTGGGCGCCTAGTACCTTGACCAAATTATATCTTAGGTTAACTAGCGCAGCTTTTCCCGCACTGCTTCGTTGTCGTCACCTTCCATATTTTTGATGTGCGCGGCTTCTCCGCCTTGCATTGCGAAAAAATCTTCACTATTTAATCCTAAGATCCAATCTTAGTCAAGGTACTGGCATCAATTAAGCGCTGATGAAGAGCTGTGTACATTGGTAGTTATTAGTAGATTATCGGCAGGATTATATTCTGCCGTTTTTTCATAATAATAAGAGAGACGAACGCTTTAGGTGTTTTTTTACCCCATCGAAGGTTAGTCGACTCTACCCAGGGATTTAGCCGCTCTTAACTCTCGTATACAGAAGCGGGAGTTAAGACATGCTTTAGTCATCGGATAAAGTTGCGATAATAAAGCATAATAGAACGGCTAATGCGAAATAAGCAAAGTACAAAGATGCGTAAGTAATATGAAAAACGATTAGGAGCGATCACGATGTCTGATGATACAGAAATAATAGCAGGGCGCAACAGCGTACTGGAAGCATTAAAAGCCGGGCGTTCCCTCAATAAAATCCTTGTTGCCAAAGGGGATCGTCAAGGCTCAGTCCGGGATATAATCGGTCAGGCCAGGAAAAAGGGATTAATTATCCAGGAAGTAGATAATGCCAAGCTTGACCAATTGTCGGCAGGTGTGCGCCATCAAGGTGTAGTCGCCCTGGCCGCGCCGGTCGCTTATGCCGATTTAGACGATGTGTTAGCGGCAGCCTGCGAAAAAAACGAACCGCCATTTTTGGTGTTGCTTGATGAACTGGCCGACCCGCATAATGTTGGAGCCATCTTGCGCACAGCTGATGCAACAGGCGTTCACGGCGTACTAATCCCCAAACGGCGCAGTTGTCCGCTTACGCAAACTGTGGCAAAGACATCGGCCGGCGCCATTGAACATGTTCCGGTAGTTAGGATCGGCAATGTAGCCCAAACCCTCAAAGCCCTGAAAAAGCAGGGGATCTGGGTTGTAGGGGCCGATATGGATGGTACTGGAGATTACTACGAGGCCGCTTTTACCGGGCCGGTCGTTATTGTAGTTGGCAACGAGGGGGAGGGGATGGGGAGATTAACAAAAGAAGCCTGTGATTTCCTGGTACGCATTCCTATGCGGGGGAAAATCGCATCTCTTAATGCTTCGGTGGCGTGCTCGCTATTGTTATATGAAACTCTTAGGCAGAGGGGAGCAAAAGGATAGTGAAACGTTGGGCAGCAATTGTTCTGGCGGTGGCAATAGTCTTAATAGGGGCAAGCGGTTTTTGGCTGACCCGGCCGCTGTTTGCCCAAACGATATATCCTGGCGTGAAGGTTGCTAACATTGAAGTGTCCGGAAAAACACGCGATGAACTAGCTCAAATGCTTTATGTCTGGCAAAAGGAGCAAAAGCCCAAGCCGATATTAATTTCGTATGACAGCTCGATTTTTCGGATTGAGCCTGAGAATCTTGATTGTACGATTGACCCGGAAGCAACGGCTGATGCCGCCTGGCAGGTTGGCCGGGAAGGGTCATGGTGGGTACGTCTAAAAAAAATTCGCGATACGCGTGCCGAAGGCTGGTCTATTCCCCTTAAAATCAAGTATAATGAGGGTAAATTAGATGCGATCATAGTCCAGTTGCAAGAATCGGTTAATCTTCCGCCGCGCAATGCAACGCTGAGCCTGCAGGCAGGCGGCATTGTGCCTGAGGTAGAAGGCCATGAGATTGATATCGCCGCTCTAAAAGAATTAATTCTAGTTGCCGTCGACAAGGCCGAAGGTGGTTCTATTACCTTGCCTGTCAGGCCTGTTTATCCGGAATTTACGGCCGACGATTTGACTGAAAGCGGCATTAAAGAGCTTGTCGCCATATATACGAGCGTATTTAATATCGAAGATGACAACAGAACGACAAATGTCAAACTGTCTGCCCAAAAAATTAACGGGAAGCTGCTTTACCCTGGTCAAATTTTTTCATTTAATGATACTGTTGGCCCTCGGGAGAAATCTCATGGGTTTAAAGAAGCCATGGAGATCATAAATGGTGAATTTGTACCTGGAATAGGCGGCGGCGTTTGTCAGGTTTCTTCGACGCTGTATAATACGGTTCTATTGGCAGGGCTTAGTATCGTTGAACGCACTAACCATTCAAAGCCGCTTTCCTATGTGCCTCTGGGGCGGGATGCCACCGTTGCTGATAATGCGCTTGATTTTAAATTTGCCAATAACAGCTCGGCTCCAGTAATGATTGTGGCAGAAACAGTGGGCAATAAACTTAATGTTGGAATATTTGGCCAACGGATATTTGATAAAAATATTGATATTTTGACTGCAGATCAGCGGCTTGTTCAGCCGCGAACGATTAAAAAGGCTGATCCATCGCTGCCTCCAGGGGAAACTAAGGTAGAAAAAGCAGGTAAGCCAGGATATGAAGTCACTGTTGTTCGCGTCATTCGGGATAATGCCGGGAGGGAATTAAAACGCGAAGTATTATCTCGCGATAAATATTCCCCTGACAACACAGTTATCAGAGTAGGACCAACCCCTAAACCGGTGAAAGCTGAAATAAGCTTATCTGCTGAAGCCGAACAACTACCCGATGCTAATAGTGATCCACCAGGCCTAAATCCATAGTGCTCTTGACGGAGATCTCCCCCAGATGTGTTGGCGTCGCCTTGCATATGTCCGCGCGGCTCCTTCGCCTTGCTGGACGAATAATCTCACGCAATACATCCTATAGCTTTAGACTTGGCGGACCGCCAACATGCAATAAGATTGGAGACTTTATCTCAATGGACTTGTTAATCGTCGATGGCTATAATGTGATTAACGCTTGGAGTGAATTTATCGAGGATAAAGATAATTTAGAATATGCCCGTGACAAACTTGTGGACATACTGAGCGAATATGGTGCATATAAAGGATTTAAGACGATAATAATCGTATTTGATGCGCATATGGTTGCCGGCAAGGGTGTAACCCGAATTCAAACTGGTCAGCTGGAGGTGATTTATACCAAGGAAGGCGAAACCGCCGACAGTTGTATCGAGAAAATGACATACGAACTTGTTCGGCAATGTCGACATGTCTATGTCGTTACATCCGACTGGGCTGAGCAGATGTTTGTTTTAGGGACTGGCGCCTTCAGAATGTCGGCACGTGAACTAAAGATAGATGTTGCCCGAGTAAAAAAAGAGATTACCGCCAATATCTCTGAGCGGGTATTATCGCGGGATCGCCACGAGCTAGGCAGCCGCCTGGGCAAGGATGTTCTCAAACGTCTTGATGCGATGCGAAGAGATAGGCTTGACTAACTTTGTGCTTGCAGGTATAATCATTATGACAAGACGTGAATTGATACAGCAGCACTATTCCTTTTAGTGCACTTTTATTTTTTTACGATAAGCAAATAGCTGACATGAGGTAGATCGAGGTAGTGACCGCTTAGTGGCAGCGAAATAAATTAGTTGGGGGCGATGCGATGCGGGTTAATGCTCAACGCGATCTGTATGGTTGTTTTGATGACTTAACTGATGAAGAGATAGTACTCGACGCCAAAGACAATGACAACACGGTCGCTCTGGAGTATTTGATTAATAAATATCGTAACTTTGTGAGGGCCAAAGCCAGATCGTATTTTTTAATTGGCGCTGAACGCGAAGATATCATTCAAGAAGGCATGATTGGCTTATATAAAGCAATTCGAGATTTCCGCAATGACAAGCTCTCCTCGTTTAGGGCATTTGCCGAATTATGTGTAACACGGCAAATTATTACTGCTATTAAGACGGCGACCAGGCAGAAACATATTCCTTTGAATTCATACGTTTCTTTAAATAAGCCCATTTATGACGAAGATTCTGACCGGACGCTGTTAGATGTGCTTTCAGGATCTAAGGTGACTGACCCTGAAGAGCTGGTGATCAGCAGGGAAGAATTTGTCGATATTGAAGAAAAGATGGGCGAAATTTTAAGTGACCTTGAATGGAAGGTATTGATGTCCTATCTTGACGGCAAGTCTTATCAGGAAATCGCTATCGAGCTTGAACGTCATGTTAAGTCTATTGATAACGCATTACAGCGGGTAAAACGTAAGTTGGAGCGCTATTTGGAAAATCGCGGGGAAGACAGCGATATTCGCGGTATGTATCGAGGTCTAGCTGGTCTTAATAAAGATTCTCAGTCAGACTTAGCAAACTATAGCAATAATTATGAGGAATAACGCAATTTAAATAGAGCTGTCTTACTAAGGTAAATTCCACCATATATTGTGTTTATTCTTAACAAAAAACACAATATATGGTGGAAAATATTTTTAGTGAGACAGCTCTATTTTATCCGATGACTAAGCCGCGTCTTAACTCCCGCTTCTATAATCGGTAGTTAAGAGCGGCTAGACATTAGGCTAAGGTCGACTAAACTTCAGATGGGGTAAAAACCCCGCCCGAAGCTAAGTCTCTCTTTATATAATAAAAAAGAAGAGGTGAGCTGATGGCTAGTTTGAGTAAGGTGAAAACAGTTGCAATTCTTACAGGTGGTGGTGATGCTCCCGGACTTAATGCCGTTATCCGGGCTGTCGTGAGAACATCGCTTGAACATGGTCTAAAAGTATGGGGAATCAAGAATGGTTTTGGCGGTATGGTCGAGAACGAGATAATTGAAATGACTGACAACAGTGTTGCAGGCATATTGCCACGCGGTGGAACAATTTTAGGTACAACTAACCGCGACAACCCTTTCTATTATCCGAGGAATATGGATGGCAAGATTGTCTATGAGGACATGTCTGCTCAGGCGTTTGCTAACCTCCGGCAGGCAGGCATTGAGGCCCTCATTGTTATTGGGGGTGATGGCAGTCTTAAAATCGCAACTGAATTTTATCAGCTCGGTTTACCGGTAGTCGGCGTTCCGAAAACGATTGACAATGATATACCTGAGACTGAACGAACTTTCGGGTTTGATACGGCTGTTGGCGTGGCGACCGATGCGCTTGATCGGTTGCATACTACGGCCGAATCCCATCACCGTGTTATGGTGCTGGAAGTGATGGGGCGCTATGCGGGCTGGATTGCACTTCATGCCGGCATAGCTGGCGGCGCTGATTGTATCTTGATACCGGAAATCCCGTTTAAGATAGAAGCAGTACTGGCAAAAATACGAGAGCGTCAACAGCGCGGCAGACTGTTCAGCCTTGTCGTTGTAGCTGAAGGAGCCTATCCTGAGGGCGGGGAGATATCGGTATCGCGCATTGTTGAAGGAAGTCACGAGAAAATCCGCCTCGGTGGCGCCGGTGAAAAATTAACCAGAGAAATTGAACGGCTTATCGGCGCTGAGTCCCGTTGCACAATATTAGGTCACGTTCAACGCGGAGGAACGCCGACGGCCTATGACCGGGTGTTGGCTACTCGTTATGGCGTGGCAGCTGCCCAGTGTGTTTTCGACGGGGCGTTTGGCAGTATGGTAGCACTCCAGAAAAATCGGATTATTTCCGTTCCATTGGCTGCTATTGCCGGTATTGCTAATAATATTATGCCAGATGACGAACTTTTGACGGCAGGGCGGGCGATCGGTATTTGTTTTGGCGATTAGCTAGTTGCGCTGAATTTTGTAAATTTTACGAGACTAAAAAGCTTTAGACCAGGGCAAACTAAATGCTAACCTAAACAATGCAAAGTATTGCAGCGGCTTAGTGGAGGCGGCAATGGAAACTTTAGGAATTACCCTGTTTCGGGTAGTTGCGGGTATGGGAGTGCTGCTCATCATCATGCTGGTCATTGGTCGCCGACAGTTGGGCGAGTTTAGCTCCTTTGACTTTTTAACATCGATTACCATCGGTTCAGTGGCCGGTGCACTAATCGTCGATCACCAGATTGATCTTATTAGCTCGCTGATTGCCCTTTTGACGGTTGGCGGCATGCAACTGCTGTTCGGCTGGATAAGTATTAAAAATCGTCCGGTCAATAAAAAACTGAATTTTAAGCCGCTGATAATGGTAGAAAACGGCCAAATTATTAAAGAAAGCTTGCGCAAGGTGCAAATGCCTGTCGAGACGTTGCTGCAGCTTTTACGGGAAAGGGATGTTTTTGATATTACAACCCTTGAACTTGCCGTCCTTGAGCCCCATGGCAGATTAAGCGTCCTTAAAAAAGCTGAACATATGCCACTGACACCCTATCAGGTCAACTTTAATGTCAACCCTAACAGCATCTTGGTTCCTGTAATCCTTGAAGGAAAACTGCAGGCGGACGCGTTGACCAATATTGGATTTTCGCAGCAACAAATTGAAGAATTTCGCCGCCAGCATCACAATACAATCCATAATGTTTTTATCGCTTTTATGGACAGCAATAAACGACTGCATATCATCCACAATGATACCCGGGAGCATAATGTGTTTTTACACTGAAGCCCCGGGCTTTTTTTTGTAAGAACTCAGCTTTTCGGCGAGAAAAATCTAAAGAAAAACCAATGAAATAAACATTAAGTGAGAAGGAATTTTAGGGGAGTGATATAGAAAGCGCCCTCTGTTGAAGTAAGCAACAAGTAAAATCATGTCTTTGCTGCCTATTTACGTGCGAAACTTGAGGTAAGAACAATTAAATTTATCAGATGATGCAGGATATTTAACTGAAGTATAGTAAAATAATAACAGTGCCTAAGGAGGTGCCAATGAACAAACAACGATTCAATTTTTGCCCTAAGTGTGGCGGATCGCTTAGCTACCAACAGATTGGTGACCGTCAACGCCTGGTTTGTAGCCAGTGCGCTTATACGATGTATGAGAACCCTAGTGTTGGGGTGGCGGCTATTGTACAGCAAAACGGCAGCATCCTGCTGGGCAGGCGGGCCAGTGGCGCCAGCTATCCCGGCTTATGGTGTATACCATGTGGCTATGTAGAATATGATGAAGAAATCAGAGCAGCTATTGAACGGGAGTTCTTGGAAGAAACTGGACTGATTATTAAATCAGGTCAAGTGTATGCTGTTTTGTCTAATTTCCACAATCCAGATGTCCATACTGTAGGGGTCTGGTTTATGGCTGAGGTTGTTGGCGGCAGTCTCAATCCTGGAGATGATTTGGATAAAGTAGCTTATTTTGCGATTGATTCAATACCTGACCTTGCTTTTCCCACCGATGCGCAAGTCGTAACTATGCTGAGAACAGTTAATACAACCGATTTAAAGGAGTGACATTATGAGTGACAACGTAATTGCTGTTATTATTGGTATTGTTGAAGGGCTGACTGAGTTTTTACCTATTTCCTCGACGGGGCATATGATTTTAGTAGGATCACTATTGGGTTTTGTAGGCGAAAAGGCCAGTGTGTTTGAAGTATTTATCCAGTTAGGAGCCATTTTATCGGTATTTATTTATTATAGAGATAAATTTTTAGCGATGCTCAAGCCGAAGAAGATTAACATCTATGGTGGCGGTCTTACGGCCATGCATGTATTAGCGGGAATTATACCGGTTATGGGTGTAGGTTATTTGCTGCATAAAGCGATAAAGAACTACCTTTTTTCTCCCAAGACTGTCATTATAGGGCTTGTTGCCGGGGCTATCTTAATGTTAGTGGCTGAGAAGGCCTCAAAAAGACCTGTGACTACTGATGTAGACCGCATGACGATCAATCAGGCTTTTTTCGTGGGGCTATTTCAGATTTTATCACTATGGCCGGGATTTTCGCGGTCTGGGTCAACGATTGCAGGGGGGTTATTTTTAGGGATGAGCCGCAAAGCGGCTGCTGAATTCTCCTTTATTATTGCGGTGCCGCTGATGCTGGTAGCCTGCGTTTATGATTTACTGAAAATCTGGAATATGCTAAGTATTGCGGATATCACTATGTTTGCCATTGGCTTTGTTGTTGCGTTTTTCACTGCATATATATCTATTGTATGGTTTTTACGGTTTCTCAATAACTCTACACTCGCCTCTTTTGCTTATTACCGGTTCGCTCTTGCTGGTTTGTCATACTATTATTTTTTTCTGCGATAAGTCCGCTTGGCAGGAGACGATAGTAGATAAAGAGGGACGCTTCGGATGGGGTTTTACCCCATCCGAAGTTTAGTCTATCTTTATAGCGGCGGTTGCCGCGATAATCCTGGAACCTTGGTACCCCGCCCCTTTGCCGGAAAAGCGTTGCGAAGGAGAAAAGCCAGGTGGTATTCCGTTAAGAAAGCCGTACTGTTTGAGCGGTTTGTTACAATAAGCCTGTGTCTGCCAAGCTCTTTACATAGTCTCGTAGGCGACGGCGCACCAAGTTACGGATTTTAGGAAGAACACCTGGCTTTTCAGCTACGGGAGACTAGACGGACTACCCAATTATATCATGGCTTTGCTGCCCACTTTGAGGTGCGGTAGTAGTTGGAAGAAATAAATAATTGAAATTTTGTTGACAAACCCATCTGATTATTATATAATCATTTTTGTCATTAAGAACAGGTAATGATAATAGACGCTGGCGTAGCTCAATTGGTAGAGCAGCTGACTTGTAATCAGCAGGTTGGGGGTTCAATTCCTCTCGCCAGCTCCATTAAGCAGTGAACCATGTTGTTGCGAGCCAAAAGGCGAAGTGGGAACATGAGTGAATCGCTTAGTTCCGAGCGTAGTGATAAGCAGTGAACCATGTTGTTGCGAGCCAAAAGGCGAAGTGGGAA
>Ga0153996_1000395_pt1 | contig 19883 bp, 23 predicted proteins | sample TSNC080MetaG_FD_104728 | JGI IMG/M metagenome (GOLD analysis project Ga0153996, IMG submission 104728) | Attine ant fungus gardens microbial communities from North Carolina, USA - TSNC080 MetaG | ecosystem: Host-associated > Fungi > Mycelium > Unclassified | place: USA: North Carolina, Lumber...
GAGATAGGCGAAAACTTCTATACGAACCACAATTGTGTTATTTTAGACGCGGCAAGGGTTTCGTTTGGGGATAACGTGTTTATCGCTCCTAATTGCGGCTTCTATACGGCGGGACATCCGCTGGACGCTGAACAACGGAACCGGGGCCTGGAATATGCCTGCCCTATAACCATTGGCAATAATGTTTGGATCGGCGGCGGCGTGCAGGTAATGCCCGGGGTAAGCATTGGCGACAATACGGTAATAGGCTCGGGCAGTATCGTTACAAAAGATATTCCGGGCGGTGTTATAGCTGCGGGAAATCCATGTAAAATACTGCGAAAAATTACCCCGGAGGATAAGGAAAAACACTCCAGGTAAATTTTATAGGAGTTGACTATTGCCCCTGATTGGGGTAAACTTAGGTAAGTGAAAGTATCTGGATATAGTGAGGGAAGTTCATGGACGTGTTACTTGTACCCGTTCCCATTTTTAAATCGCTTTCCGCGGTGGAATTATATCTGCTTCGTTACCGCTATCCCAACGAACCCACCATCAACAGCTCCCTGTCCCTCAGTCTTTTGGAGGCAGTGAATATTGGCGGCGTAGAGGCGTTTACCGGCGGGAAACCCTTGGTGCTGCCTATACATAGCGATCTGCTGCTCAACGAGCTGGATCGGAAATGCCGGCAGCCCTCGGAAAATATTATTTTTTTGATTGAAGATTCCGTCCCCGCACAGAGCTCCTACCTGTCCTCAATGGCCGCTCTCCAATCTATGGGGTACCGGTTTGCCATGACCACCTCAACAGAACTCTCCCCTTCCGTCCTCAACCTTGCCGATTACCTTTTTCTGGACTCCAGTATCATGAACTCCACCGACCGGAAGGTTAATATCCTGCGATACAAACGGATGAACCCCCACATGGAAATCATTGCCACCGGACTTGAGACAGAGCAAGAGTTGTCCCGGCTGGTCAGCGAAAAGGCGGATCTGCTGGAGGGTACATTCTACTACCGCCCTGTCCCCAGCGGGAATTCCAAGCTCGCCCCGCTTAAGGTGAACATGATTCATATGCTTAATTCTGTCCGCGACTCCAATTTTGAATTTTCCGCCATCGCCAGCATTGTACAGCGCGATCCCGCATTGTCCGTATCCTTAATGCGGTTTATCAACTCCCCCTATATCGGCGTGCGGAATAAGATCAAGACCATCTACCACGCCGTCACCGTCTTGGGACAGAATGAGGTGCGCAAGTGGGTAACCGCCTCGTTATTCCGTTCCCTGGCCGCCGAGCGGCCAAGCGAGCTGGTAAGGCTGTCCTTGATACGCGCAAAATTCGCGGAAAGGCTTGCCCCTTTTTTCCAGCTGGACGAGGACGCGCAAAGCCTGTTTCTTATGGGAATGTTCTCCCTGCTGGATGTGATTCTGGAAACCTCCATGGCAGACGCGCTGGATTCGGTCAATGTCTCGGATAATATCCGCTTGGCTCTCTTGGGGGAGGACAGCCCCTTCCTCCCCGTCCTGGCTCTGATTACAGAATACGAGCTGGCGAATTGGGACAGCGTTATGCGGATGTGTGCGGAGGAAATATCCGCAAGCCCCGACGAAATCAGCACCGCTTATCTGGACACCATTACCTGGTATCATGACCTGATATCGGACAATATGCGCCCGGTTAATCGCCGGTAGGATTACATTAGCTTTTCATAATTTAAAAAACGGTTCGCGTATCCCAGGCGTAAGCCTAAGGGAATCACGAACCGTTTTTTGTGCTATGAAAATGTAATGGAGCATTTCCTGATTTTTTTCTGAAGGGCGTCCACATCCGCCTGAACCACCAAATTTCCCTTGATATTCAGCTTGGTAAGATCCTTCAGATTCTCCAGCCCGGTAAGGCTGACCAACTTATTCTCGGACAGATCCAACTCCAATAACCCACTCAAGCCCGAAATGGGAGCCACATCCGTCAGCTGATTGCTGCCCGCGCCGAGATACTTCAGGCCGGTAAGCCCCTTCAGGAGGGTCAGGTCGGTAATCGCGTTGTTGGTAATGTCCAGCCATTCCAGCGCGGTGAGGCCCTCGATACCCTCCAGGCTTGTGAGGCGGTTGGTGGAGACATCCAGCACCTTTAGGCCGGTCAGCCCGGACAATGGGGTCAGGTCGCTGATCCCATTGGAATCCAGCCTCAGCTTCCACAGGTTGGTAAGCCCGGCCAGCGGGGAGATATCACCGAGAATATTTCCGTGGAGATCCAGCTCCTCCAAGCTGGAAAGCGTCGCAATCTGCTCCAGGCTCCGGAGGTTGTTGATATCCATTTTCAGCTTTTTCAGATGGGGCAGAGCACCGCTAAAGTCCAGGGAGTTCAGCTTATTCCGGTGCAAATCCAGCTCCACAAGGCTCTCCGCTTCCAGGACGGGCGTGTAATCGGCGACGGACTTGTTGTCATAAAGCACCAGCACCACCAGCTTTTCCAGCTGGGAGATCACGGAAATATCCGATATATTGGGGTTTCGGTACAATATCAGCTGCTGGAGCTCAGGCACCTGCCCCACCGGGGAGATATCCGCGATTTCGCTCCGCGAAAGGGCAACGCTGCCCAGGCTCACAAAGTTGGTCAGGTCGGTCAGGCTTTCCACCGGAGGCAGATCCCCGTTGGGGTAGGTATCTCCATTGTTGAACTGCACCAGCGTGCCGGTTATGGTAATCAGCTGAACGGTGCTCAGCTCCCTGGCGGTTATAGCCACCCCCTCCGGCTTATCCAGAAACCGAAGGGCCGCGGCCTCCATGGCGGGATCCTTCCATTCCAGCCTGTAGTCCAAGCTATCCGCCTCAGGCCTGGCACATCCCCCTGCCAAGGGGAGCACCGCCAGTAAAAATATTAAAAACAGGGCTTTCCTGATACCTTTCCCTCCCCTTCTGTTATATGATCTCCGCCGGATCAATCGGTTGGATTTTAAAATGCACCTCCACCGACTTCACCTTATATTCCTTTTTATACTGCTTGGAGATACGCTCCATGACCATGGCGCAATTTTCCTTTGAGGTGGTGGGCAAAATCAGCACATATTGGGTTGCTGAAAACCGGGCGAAAACATCACAGCTTCGCGTGCTGTTTTGAATCACCCTGAACAGGCCGTCCATCGCCCTTTTGCGCAGCTCCTCATCGGGAACCGTACCGCTGGCGTCTATTACGGTAAGCAGGCATACAAAAATCTGCTGGCCGTTACGGGGGGCCGCCCGGGCCTGTACCTGGTAAATATTTTTAAAAACCTCATATTCGCAATAAAAGGCTCCGTCCGCGCATTCGGCCTCCTTCAGATCCTGTTGTATGATGCCGATATCTATTTCCACGCTGTGGGTAGTCTTCGCAAGCTGCCTGTATAAATTACGCAGCGAGGATGAGGGATTGACGCCCAGCTCATGCAAAAACAGATCGGTGATAAACCGGTAGTGGGAAATCGCCTTGTTCTGCTGTCCCTGCTTGATGTAGGCCAGCATAAGATACTTATGGGCATTCTCCTCAAACTGGTCGACGATAAGCGCCCGGTTGCATATCATCTCCACCTCGGCATAACGCTCCATGTCCACCAGCAGGCGCAGGGCCTCGTACACGCACTTAAAATACATGGAGCGGTAGTAGCTGCTGACCGGCACCACCCAGCTCCGGTAGCCGGAGGAGGGCAGAAAGTCTCCCTTATACAGCTCAATGGCCTGCATATATTTTTCTATGCGGTAATCGACGGCGTTGGAGGTGTTAGCGGCTTTTTTGTGACATCTCTCAAATTCCTCGATATCAACCGTGCAGTCCAGCGAATTGTTCCACTGATACCCGCCCTTGCTGAAGGTGATGATCTGCTTCGCCATGGGGATACCGTTGTTACTGAACACCGTGCGCATGCGGTACGCCAGGTTTTTCAGCGCGCTGGCGGGATTTTCAATATCGTTATCCTCCCACAGCGCGCGCATCAGCTCCTCCTGGGATATGGTCTTGTTCCGAAATGTTATTAGATACTCCAGGAAATTCCACAGCTGAAAGCTTCTTGCTGTGGAATCCTTAATGACAACATCACCCACGGTAATGGAAAATCCACCAAACATCCCTATCCGGATGGGAGCGATAGCGGTCTGGGATACATCCGCCTGCATAAAATCACCTCGTTTAAAAGAGAATTCCCCATCGCCTGCCTGCGCGCAGCCCGGATTGCAGTTTTTCTTTTCCAATGGGCTATTGCAGTTTCCTGTTTTTTATTATATAATAAAGAAGGTGAAAAAGCAACATTTCTGTTCCTCCACCAAAGCGGGCAAGCCCGCCGTAACATTACACAGCATAAGGCAGGTACTATTACATGAGCAATGATCCCGATATCAATACGCCTACACCCCCTGCCTGGAATCGGAAAAGAAATACCCTCATTATTAAGGCGGCGTTGGTTGTGTTCAGCGTGGTTCTTGTCGTAACCGCCCTCACTCCGGCCAAACAGCCGGAAGCTCCGCAGTCGGCGGAGGAACCCCCGGCCTCCTCGGGTTCCTCGGCATCGTCCGTTCCCGTTTCTTCCCAAGGAAATATCGCTTCCTCCAGACCCTATTACCGCATGGATATTTTGTTTTCCACACCAGAGCGGGATAACTACGCGGGGGGTATGATATTGGAGATTCCCCGGCTGGACTATACCGGCCCGGTTCTGGGGGATATCTCGGACGCCACCCTGGCCAAGGGCGTTGGCCTCTATGATTTTTCCACCCTGCCGGGCCCTGCGAATATCAACGCGAACGTCAGCATAGCCGGGCACCGGGATTTGCACGGCAATGAGTTCTATTACATCGACACCCTGCAAAGAGGCGATCTGATGTATCTCAGCTACCAGGGCACACGGTATACCTACGAATATGAAACCACCACAATTATTGCGCCGGACGATTGGAGTGTAATCTACTGCACGGATTACAGCTGCCTGACTCTGACTTCCTGCGATCCCATTGGCGTGGCCAACAAGCGAATTGTTGTGCGGGCCAAGCTGATCGCCGCCGATCCAATCTAAGGCAAAGGCTCAAAAGAGCCAAACTTGCTAGGGGGGCCTCGTTAATGGAATTGAATATTGACTTTATTTTCCGAAGGCTTGCCATGCTGTTCATGGCGGCGTTGCTTTGCTTTGCCATGCCGCTGAGCGCGTTTGCACGCCCTACCATTACTATATATGACCGGCCGGTTCCCTTGGCGGGCACCTCGGTGCTTACGCCGTCCACCGGCTCCGATACATATGGCAACTCCACCGCGACCATTGACGCGTCCAACATCTCCCAGGGGTATGTCATGTGCAAGTACTCCGGCGGCGCGGGCAAGATCAAGGTGCAAATTACCAAGGGCAGCGGCACAACCTACACCTACAATCTGAACTCCTCGGGAAATTATGAGGTGTTTCCGCTGACTGGCGGAGACGGCCAGTATTCTGTTAACATCTATGAGAATGTCAGCGGTAGCCAGTACGCGCTGGCCTACGGCACAACACTGAGTGTGGCACTGTCCAACTCCTTCCTGCCCTTTCTGTATCCCAGCCAGTATGTAAACTTTAACGCCAACTCCAATACCGTCCGCAAGGGCGCGGAGCTGGCGGGTTCCACCGCGGGCAGCCTTAAGACTGTGGAAAATGTTTACAATTACGTCATCAGCAACATTTCCTATGATACCGCCAAGGCTTCCTCCGTTCAGTCGGGTTATCTGCCGGTGGTGGACAATATTTTAACCTCGGGCAAGGGCATTTGCTTTGACTATGCGGCGGTAATGGCGGCAATGCTGCGCTCTCAGGGCATTCCCACCCAGCTCAGGGTCGGTTATGTCTCTGGCGGGGTGTACCACGCGTGGATCAGTACTTATATTACCGAGGCAGGCTGGGTTAACGGCATCATACAGTTCGACGGTAAAAACTGGAAGCTGATGGATCCCACCTTTGCCTCCAGCGCCAAGCAAAGCGCCGATATCATGAAGTTTATCGGAAACGGCAGCAATTACAGCACCGTGTATATCTATTAAGCATGAGATTTATACCTAAATAAAGCAGCATGGAGGTCACATTATGGCAAATGCGCAACAGATTGAGTCAGTTATCCGAAGGGATATGCTGTCACCCAACGAAATTTCAGCTTTCTGCGCGCAAATAACCATGATCCTGCACTCGGGCATTTCCATAGGCGAAGGTATCGGCATCATGGTGGAGGATATGAAGAACCCGCAGGGAAAAGAAATCTTACAGGTGGTTCATAAGCATGTGGACGCCGGTTACCCCCTGTTTAAGGCGTTGGCCGCTTGTGAAAAATTTCCCAAATATGTGGTGGATATGACAGAGGTAGGCGAGGCCACCGGTAAGCTGGAGAATGTCATGGGATCCTTGGTCGCCTATTATGAGCGGGAGGAATCCATCGCCAAAAGCATCCGCAGCGCCGTTACCTACCCGCTGATTATGATCGTGATGATGCTGCTGGTTATCACGGTACTGGTGGTCAAGGTCATGCCTATCTTCAACGCGGTGTTCCTGGGCCTGGGCGCCCAGATGTCCGGATTTTCCCAGTCGGTGCTTCTCCTTGGCGAGCTGGTCGGGGAGTATTCCTTCGCCATCATCGGCGTGATCGCCGCCGTTATTCTGATCTTTGTATTTATGCGCGCCACCTCGGGGGGACGCACCGCGCTGGAAAACGCCAAAGCCTCCTTTTTTCTTACCCGGGGACTTTCAGCCAATATCGCGTCGGGACGCTTTGCCTCCGCAATGGCCCTGATGCTCGCCAGCGGCCTGGACACCGACCAGTCCCTGGAAATGGTATACCGCCTGGTGGACAATCCGCCTGTCCGGAAAAAAATCGCGCGCTGCCAGGAGCTTCTTGCGGAAGGCGTTCCCTTTTCCGACGCCTTGGTAAAGGCCGGAATCTTTTCCGGCGTCTATGCCCGCATGGTAACCGTCGCCTTTAAAACCGGCTCCCTGGACAGTGTGATGGCAAAGCTGGCCGCACGCTACGAGGATGAGGTGGACACCAAAATCAGCTCCATTATCTCCATTGTGGAGCCTACCTTAGTCGCCATACTGTCCATTATTGTGGGTATGATCCTTCTTTCGGTCATGCTGCCGCTTATGGGCATTATGTCGTCCATCGGATAACGGGAGGCGGCTTTAAGTATGAAAAACCGTTTTAATACCACCGCAAAGAGATCCCGGGGCTCGGCGGTCTGGGACTTGCTGTTGCCTGTCTGCTTCTTTGCCTTGATAATTGCCTTTTTTTTCCGCGGTGTTGGCAGCATCAGCCAAACCGCCGATCAGGAACGGCTGCGTTCCGCGCAGAACGCGGTAACAAAGGCCGCCGTGCAGTGCTATGCCCTGGAGGGCCAATACCCGCCTGACCTCAACTATTTGCGAGATAACTACGGCTTGAGCATTGACGAGGGGATATATATCGTGCATTACGATATGTTTGCTTCCAACATCATGCCCCAGATTACCGTGTTGCCTCGCGTTTTTTCAGGGGGAAACGCCAATGAATAAAAGTCTTGCCGGCGGCAGTCATATGATTGACATTTTGTTTACACTGGCTCTGTTCTGCGTGTTTGCCGCCTCCTCTCTCATGGTTGTGCTCATCGGCGCAAACGTCTATCAATCCACCGTGGAGAGTCAGGAGCAAAATTTTGTCACCTGCACCTCCTTATCCTATGTCACCTCCAAAATCCGGCAGCATGACGCCTCCGGGGCCGTATACATGGATACCCTGAACGGTGTGGACGCTTTGGTTCTGGAGCAGTATGAGCCGGGCAGAACCTTTCAAACCTGGATATACCACCATGACGGCGCGCTCCGGGAGCTGATGACCGAATCCGGCAACGCGGGCTCCGTCCATCCTGACGCGGGACAGTCGATTGTCACGGTGGAGGAATTCTCCATTTCCGCTGTAAACGCCAATCTGCTGCGCCTCTCCGCCCGGGACGATGCGGGCAAATCCGTGGAGATTATGGTATCGCTGCGGACATAGTATAATAAAGGAGGCGTCCCTCTTGCGCGGTAAATACACATCCTCAAAATCGGGACTTTTTTTGATGGAGCTGATTATTTCCATCGCTTTTTTTGCGGTTTCCAGCGCCATTTGCGTACAGCTCTTTGCCCAAGCGCATACTTTGAGCAGCAAGAGCGGCGATATCAATATGGCCGTTACCAGCGCCCAAAGCGCGGCGGAATATTTTAAAGCCTCCGCCGCCTCCCTATCCCTGGAGGAGCTGGCGGCGCTTATGGACGCCACGTCCTCCGGAGACTCCATCCTGGTGTATTATGGCGAGAACTGGGAGCGCCTGCCCGCGCCTGACTCCGCACGCTTCACCATGACTATGAGGCTGAATATGAAGGACGCGCTGGCTGTGGCGGATATTAGGGTAGACGACAGCCAGGGCGACGCTCCCCTTTACCAATTGACCGCAAAAAAGTATATAGCCTAACCATTATTTTGTGAAGAAAGGAGTGGTCCAGTGAGCGGAAAGCGTCATACCGGCATTAATGTGGGCGGTTCCTCCATCTTGGTGATTTTTGTATTGTTGTGCCTCACCACCTTTGCCACTCTTTCCATGGTATCCGCCAACGCGGACTATAAATTGACCCAAAAAACGGTTCTTGCGGCCACCTCCTATTATAACGCGGATGCTGCCGCGGAAGCTATTCTTGCCCAGATAGACGGCGTTTTGCTGGAGGGCGCGAAAAGCGGCGAAAATTATCTGCCCACGGTGGAGGCCGGCCTCCGTCAGATAGAAGGCGTGGATTACCGCCAGGATGGCGCGGGAAGCCCCGTGGTCAGTTATTTGGTTCCGCTTAATGATTTTCAGTCCTTGTCCGTGGAATTGGCCCTCTCCCCTTCCCCCGCCACAGGGAACGGCAAGCGCTTCTCCATAACCCAGTGGAAGGTGCTGAACACCGCCCCCCTGGTGATGGGGGATGAAGGCATCGGAGGACTTTGGACAGGCGAAATTATATCCGGTTAGAGGGAGGAATTTTCATCGAGATTCTGGATTATTTAAAGGACGCTGTCGATCGTGAGTCGTCAGATGTCTTTGTCATTGCGGGCCAGCCGGTGACCTACAAGGTACAAGGCCAGCTGGTTGCCCGGGACGAGCACCGACTGGAACCGGCGGATACGGAAAGACTTATCCGCGGCATTTACAGCCTCACCGCAGACCGTTCGCCGGAGATGGCCATAAGCGGCGGGGATGACGATTTCTCGATTGCCGTTCCCGGCCTTTCACGGTTCCGCATCAATGTGTACAAACAGCGCGGCTCCTTAGCCGCCGTCATCCGGGTTATCACCTTTGATCTTCCCGATCCGGAGAAGATTGGAATCCCCCAGACCGTCATGAACCTGACGAACCGCACCAAGGGGTTGATTCTGGTAACCGGCACCGCCGGCAGCGGCAAGTCAACCACCCTGGCCTGCCTCATCGACCAAATTAATCATACCCGCTCCGACCATATTGTGACCCTGGAGGATCCGCTGGAATATTTGCACCGGCACCGCAAAAGCATAGTCAGCCAGCGGGAAATCTCCACCGACACCGAAAGCTATGTAAAAGCGCTGCGCGCGTCCCTGCGCCAATCCCCCGACGTGGTGTTGCTGGGTGAGATGCGGGATCACGAAACCATCAATGTGGCAATGACCGCCGCCGAAACCGGCCACTTGGTCTTTTCCACCCTGCATACGGTAGGCGCCGCCAACACCATCGACCGGGTAATTGACGCCTTTCCGCCCAACCAGCAGAATCAAATCCGGGTGCAGCTCTCCATGGTGCTCCAGGCCGTGGTATCCCAGCAGCTTATTCCCACCCTGGACAATAAAATTATACCGGCCTTTGAGATTATGATTGTCAACAACGCGGTGCGCAATATGATCCGTGAATCCAAGATACACCAGATTGACACCGTGATTTACTCCTCCGCCGCCGAGGGTATGCTGGCAATGGACGCCAGCCTGCTCTCCCTTTATAAGGGCGGGATCATTTCGGACAAAAACGCGATTATTTACAGCACCAACCCGGAGGTTATGGCAAAAAAGCTCCTGCTGTAATCCACGCTTAACCTATGCCTGCCCCCGTTGCCCGGCAGCTCATGCCATCTGGCTGGGCTGCTTTTATTTGCCCCTCATACCGCTACACAACACTCTCCGGAACGATTTGCTTGAGGGTAACGCCGGTGTAGTAATTCCGCAGAATCTCGTCGAAGGTATAGCCCTGCCTTGCTAAAAAATCCGCTCCGTATTGGGATAACCCCACCCCATGGCCATAGCCGAAAACCTGAAAGGAGAAGCAGTCTCCGGAGGGGATATAGCTGATGTCCACATTATGGGAACGCAGGCCGAACAATGCACGGATGTCCTTGCCGTGAAGGTCTGCCCCGCCCACATCCACCTGAATAATATAGCCGGATTGGGAGCGCTGGATTCCGGCAAACCAATTTTCCGGATTCTGGGGAAGCTGCGCCTCCGGATAGGCCGCCAGGATAGCCTGCTCCACCGTTTCCCGGGGCAACGTAACCTGGGTTTCATAATCGGGGGCGAGGAGATCCCCTTCGCTGTCGGAGGCCTGGAGATAGGGCGCGCTGCCTGTCCAAATGTTGGAGGCGTCCTCCGTCTGCCCCGCCGATATGGCATGATAGGCGGCTACAATAGGCTCATCCTCATATTCCATAATATAATTGACCACACTGTCGGCCGCTGTACAGATTCTGTCCCAGTAAATATCCCCGTTGTCGCCATAAAACGCCTTGGCCCTTTCTTCGGTGGTATACACCAGCATATTGGCGGGATCGGCGGAAAAATCAGCCCCCTTCAGCGCCGGATCCGGGTTTTCCAGCTGCACCATATGATTGTGCAGCGCAAAGGTGTGGGCTGCCACCGCCTGGGCTTTCAGCGCCTCCGGGTGAAAGGACACCGGCATCTCCGACGCGACAGCCCCCCGGACAAAGTCGCGCAGCGCCACCGTTTCCACCCTCCCGGTGGACTCGTTGAGAATATTGAAGGACAATACTCCGTGCTCGCTGGTACTGCCGGAGGAAGCTCCGTTCTCCGGCTCCGCCTCCGCTTCTGCCTGAACCGTCTCCGTTTCCCCCGTTTCCCCCTCCGGCGCCCCCCCGGGCTGTGTGGCCTCCGGCTGTATTCCGCCGTCCTGCTCCTGCCCCGGTCTGTAAATCTGGGTCTGGGTACTGTTGACGGCAGGGGTCTCAAAGTTAAGCGCAATCATGGGAACGATTAGCAACGCCAACGCAAATATTGCAATAAAAAGCGCGGCTCCCTTCATGTGTAGTTCCTCCTTTTTATCGCCATATTCAAAACATTACCTTTAAGAAAAGGATTAATTGACTTTTTTACAAGTGTGGGGTATAATTGTAAATGTTCGATAATGACATATTTCATTATCAAGGCTTCATTTTAAAGAAAAGAGGGTATATCCAGTGGAAGATGCCAAAAACACCATGGAGCAGTTTGATCCGGACAAGGATATTTCATTTTTATGCGAGCAGAGCCGCAAGTATAACTACATCAGTCCGGAAGATTTTGCGAAATACAATGTCAAACGCGGCCTTCGCAATCAGGATGGTACCGGCGTACAGGTTGGTATCACAAAAATATGCTCCGTGCATGGTTATATTGTGGATGAAGGCGATAAGGTTCCCGTGCCCGGACGCCTGACCTACCGGGGGATCTCGGTGGATGATATCGTCCGGGGCTGTATGGCCGAGGATCGCTTTGGTTTTGAGGAGGTGGCATGGCTGCTTCTATATGGCCAGCTTCCTACCGAGCACCAGCTGGAAATTTTCAACCGCACAATCGCGCACCAAAGGGAGTTGCCAGATGGCTTTATTGATGATATTATTATGAAGGTACCCTCTCAAAGTATTATGATAACCTTGGCGCGCAGTGTGCTCGGGTTGTATGCTTATGATCCGAACCCCGATGATATGGCCTTGGAAAACACCATGCTCCAGTCCATCTCCCTTATCGCCAAGCTTCCCCTCATCATGGTGGCCGCCTATCAGGTGAAGCGGCGCACCTTTGACCGGAAAAGCATGCATTTCCACCAGCCCCGCTCCAACCTGACCATCGCCGAAAATATCCTGCGCACCTTGCGGTCACATAAGCAGTTCACCCATCAGGAGGCAATGCTGTTGGATATGTGCCTTATGCTCCACGCCGAGCATGGCGGCGGCAACAACTCCACCTTTGCGGCCCGGGTGCTCACCTCCAGCGGCACCGACACCTATTCGGCCATCTCCGCGGGGATCGGCTCCCTGAAGGGGCCCCGCCACGGCGGCGCCAACGCAAAGGTGCGGGAGATGATGGCACATCTCCAGCAAGAGGTATCCGACTGGGAGAATGACGATGAGGTCTCCTCCTTCCTGGAGCGGGTACTGAAAAAGGAAGCCGGGGACGGCAGCGGGCTTATTTACGGGATGGGGCACGCCGTCTATACCCTTAGTGATCCGCGGGCCATAATACTGCGGGACTGTGCCCGGCAATTGGCCCTTGAGTCCGAGCATGCCAAGGAATTTGCCCTCTACGAAAGTGTGGAGCGGCTGACGCCTGCTGTTTTTGCGAGCGTTAAGGGGATTTCCGACCCTGTTTGCGCCAATGTGGATCTCTATTCCGGCATGGTGTATAAGCTGCTTAAGATTCCCGAGGAGCTGGTTACCCCCATGTTTGCCGTCTCCAGAACCGTGGGCTGGTGCGCCCATCGCATTGAGGAAATACTTACGACCGGCGGAAAGATTATCCGCCCGGCCTATAAAACCGTTACCCCCCGAAGCAGCTATGTGCCGCTTCGGGAGCGTTAACGGACACTTGACACATCCGATGCAACAGCCCCATGCTGCACGGTTCGTGTGTATGGAGGTTTTTCATGGGAAAGGCATACTTCAAGCTTAACTTTTTTCTATATATTTTTGCGCTGCTGGTTTGCGGCTCATGCCAAACCTATCTCCAGCTCTTTGAGATTGACCCGGCTACAGGCTTCTATTCCCGCAATTCGCTCCCTGTCGTTATTTTCTATACCGTTCTTGGGGCTGTGGTGGTTTTTATGCTGCTGGTAAACAGGCTGCGCGTCACGGATAACGATTATCCCATTTCACAGGATAACCGGGGGATTTCCTTCCCCGCCCTTTTGGTAGGTGTTGCCCTGGCGTTGTTTGTGATTGAGGAGACCGGCTGGCTGCCGCTGATTCTTCCCGTTACCGGCACCCCCCTTACCGGCGTCAGCGTTTGGATTTGTGGGATTCTGGGCTGCCTGGCGGTTCTGTTTTTCCTCTGCCTGGGACTTCCCGGCCCGAATAAAGCCCCCGCCCTGCTTTCTTTGATCCCTCCCGTCTGGCAGCTGGTTCTTTTAGTGTCCAAATTTAACAGTTACCCCACCTTAACCACTGTGCCGGACAATTTGCTTACCGTCCTTTTTATGGTAGCTGCCAGTATGTTTCTGATGGGTAATTCCCGCACTCTTTACGGCTTTTCCCGGAAGGATGGGCAAAATTATACCATCCCCGCCGGGCTAATCACCTCTTTGCTGGGCCTGTTGCTCGTAGTACCCAATTATGTGTATGCGATTGCTATGCACGCGCCGCTTCCCGCACCCTCGCTGGGGAATATGGAGAGCCTGTATATAGCGGCCATGAGCCTGTATTCCCTTGCTTCAGTCATTCAGCTGCGCCGGGAGATTGCAATCGTGTAACGCGTGCATACCCATAAGACCAAAGAGGCTGCCATGCGAAAAATCCGCATGGCAGCCTCTTTGGCTTATGGAGGGCTTCAGTCCCCGGTTCTGTCCCCGTTCTGTATCAGCTTTTGTATCTGATCCTCAATAAACACCAGCGAGCTCCGCTCAATCTGGTAATGAAAGCGCAGAATATGCCCGCCCTGCTCTGTAAAAATCCTGTTTCGCTCCGCAAACGCCTGATCCAGGAACAACGGGGACTCGTTGTAGTTGATGACCGCGTTCACACCGTTGTCGCTGTGGGAGACAGGGTTATACTCCGAATACAGGCAGCAAAAAATATTCTCCCGATGGAAGCCCAGGGATAGGAGGCACCTTACCACCATGTCACGAAAGATCTCCGTCTTATACAACACGCTAAACCGGGAGTGGGGCGGCAGGGCCGAGAACTCCACCAGGGTGCGGGTGCGGGGGGAGATGGTGGCCTCCAGGGTTTTATGCCGGAACATGGGGGCAATGCGCATAACCGCCGGGTAATCAATGGAAGAGGCAATGACGAGGTCATAGCCCAGAAGCACCTGCACCGGGTCGGCATTGCTGGCAATGGTATCCAATGTAAGAAAGGACAGGGTAAACAAAAAGGGGGACGAATAGGTAAGGTAGGACAACTGCTGCTCCAGGTCGGAGAGGATGTCGTAGTTGTTGGACACCACCATAATGCTGATCTTCCGGATGCTGTTTTTTCTGGAAGCACCAAGGTAATGGAGGTTTACCAGGTTAAAAATCTCCTTTTCGGAAAGCCCCATCCCCCGAAGCCGTTCAAAGGTTCCGGCTATGACATCGGCGGCTTCCTTTTTCTGGTTTTGCTCCAGCACATGCCCGTTGTGCAGTACATAACTGCCGCTTCCCTGCCGGATATCAATGGCCTCCGACTGGGACAGCTTGGCATAGGCGCGCTTCACGGTGCCCCGGGAAACCCCCAGCGCAAGCGCCAGATCCCGTTCGGTGGGCAGCCGCTCCCCCGGATCCAGATTGCCGTCCAGAATGGATTTAAGCATTTGGTTGGCAATCTGCTCCGCTATGGGAATGCCGGATTCCCTCTGAATTTGTATGTGATCCAATTCCATTAATGCAGCCCCAATTTCATCGTTGCATAGTACCGATTGATATTTTATAGAACCATTTAAACTATACCATAAAAAACCGGCAGCTTCAAGGAGTACCACCGTAAACTATAGTATATCGGCAACCCTCAAGATTGTCAATATATTAACAATTTTACGCATCTCCTTGACATTGGGAGTGATATGTTGTATTATTAATATGATATCAAAATAATATCACAACCTAAAAGTGAGGTGCTTACCATGGATGTAAAAGCGGATCTGAAAACAGGGGCACACATGGCTGAAATTGACCCCCGCGCGATGAACGGAATGGGGATGCTGCTTCTGTCCATTGCGTTGATGACTGCCGGTGTGGCGGCTATCGTGTGGGGGGCCCTTCAGGCGTCTCCGGTTATTATTACGGCCGGCTGCCTGGTGGGTTTGGTGCTGGCGCCCATCCTCATGGCCGGACTCCATGTCCTCAAACCAAAGGAAGCCATGGTTCTGACTCTCTTTGGCAGGTATTACGGCACGCTCAAGGGGCCGGGCTTCTACTTTGTGAACCCCTTCGTTTCCGCTGTCAACCCGGCCACCGCCGCCACCACGTCGGGCAGCATCCTGGCGGAACAGGTGACCGGCGCCGCCAAGCCCGGAGAACAGGTATCCCTCCCAGCCAAAAAGAACAAGAAGATTTCCCTGAAAACAATGACACTGAACAACGATAAGCAGAAGATCAACGACCAGCTGGGCAACCCGATCATCATAGGCATTGTGGTGATCTGGCGGGTGGTGAACACCGCCGAGGCCGTGTTCAATGTGGATAACTATACCGAGTTTCTGTCCATTCAATGCGATTCCGCCCTGCGGAATATTGTCCGTCTTTACCCCTACGATATCTATGGCGAGGGCGCGGACAACGAGCAATCCCTGCGGGGCAGCAGCCAGGAGATTGCCGACAAGCTCCGGGATGAAATTCAGGAAAAGGTGGAGATGGCGGGCCTGGAAATTGTGGAGGCGCGGATCACCCATTTGGCCTATGCGCCGGAAATCGCCGCCGCCATGCTCCAGCGGCAGCAGGCCTCCGCGATTATTGACGCCCGGCAGATGATTGTGGACGGCGCCGTGGGCATGGTGGAGCTGGCGCTTGCCAAGCTAAGCGACAAAAACATCGTCAATCTGGACGAGGAGCGCAAGGCCGCTATGGTCAGCAACCTGCTGGTGGTGCTCTGTGGTAACAAGGACGCCCAGCCGATCGTCAATAGCGGCTCCCTCTACTAAGATGGCGGCGGAAAAACAGAGGGCCTCCATGGACGGCAAAGAGAAAAAGCAAATACTCCTGCGGGTGTCCGCCTCCCTGTGGCAGGAGCTGGCCGCCTGGGCGGAGGACGATTTCCGCTCCATCAACGGGCAGATTGAATATTTGCTCACCGAATCGGTTAAAAAACGGAAAAAGGGAGCTTCCTCCGCCAAGCCTGAGTAAGAACCCGTCCCGTTACCGGTATCGAGGATATCCGACGGGTTCCCCGGAACACCCAAAAAGGCCGCTCCGTCCGGAGCGGCCTTTTAAGATGGGGCAGTGAATTACCAATTCTGCTCGGCGGAATGAAAGTTCTGCGGGAATTGGCGTATAATTCCCGCAGAAAAGAGGTCTGCCATTGATATTGCCTGCTGCTCCACCTGATTAAACGCCTCAATATCAGCCATATAATTTCCGGCAAGACGCATTGCGACCTCCTGGGTGGTCAATTCCAGATGCCGGTAAAGCATTTTGCGCAAGTCTTCATAATCATAATGAGGGTTAATCATACTAAGCGCGTCCGCTATTTTATCGGCGTTTATGTACCACTGACGGGTCAGAACGTCCGCCTCCGCTCTTTTTCCATCACGCAAAGCGGTAATCAATGCCGATCCGATTTGCAGGTGCTCGGTCAAAAGCCGGGCAATATTGTCGGCGGTATCAGCGGAATAGTAGCGCCTAAAAATATTTGCAATGTCATTTGGATTTTGCAGCAGGCGGTTTGTAACGGCATTTTGATCCCTTAGCCTTTCGGCAATACTGATGAGGAGCATGCGCGCCCAGTATACATGCTGAAACCATACGGTGCGCATATCGTTTATCAGGGAAATTTGGGAGGAGGGATTTGGCCGGGCCGGCGGGCTCATATTGTTCGGCTGCATCGTATCATTTTCGCCCGGACAAATGATGATCGTGGATCCGGCTTGCAGATTATACGGGTCGATATTGGGATTCAGGGCCAGAATCGACGGAACAGTCGTCCCGTAAAACCTGGCAAGTTGATATAAGCTATCTCCTTGGCGGACTACATAGGATAATCGCTGTTGGCAATACATCGGTGTCAACTCCTTTAGATTCATTCATAAGCATAATATGCTTATGAATTACTTTTGGTTAGCCGGATGTAGTAAAAATCGCGTAATATTGTGCCGCCGGAGGGGAATACTTATAGCGAGGTGATTATCATGTCCAAGGCAAGCATTTATTTCCAGCTCAGCGACGTTGACGGCAAGCGGGACGCAAAAGAACTGAAGCGGGAGCTCGACAGCTTCAGAGGTGTTATCTCCGTCAGTGTGAACGCGGAAAAAAACACCCTGGCCGTTGATTTTGACACCACCGGCGTAGAGTGCGAACAGCTGGAAAAACGCATTGAAAAACTGGGATATCAGGTGGAAGCTGTAAAATCCGAAAATCACAGAATGTAGGTGCTAATATGAGTGGTAAAAACAAAGCGAAAAGTACGGCAAGCAACAAAAAACAGGACGGAAAATTTCATTCCAAGAATATAAAGCACGACCCCCAGTCGGAAAGCGCCCGCGCCAAATTCGGCTTGCAGAATACAACATCCGATGGGGACCGGAAAGCCGGGGATTGATCCGGGGTATGTCCGGCCAGAGGCCGGGGCGGCTCAGGCCGTCCGCCCCTGGACTTCCGCCTTAAGGAGGTCAATAATCCAGGGGGTGGTTTCCCCGGTTATCTCAAACAGGAAGCAGTTATACCTGCATTTTTGCTGGCGGACGCCTTGTAATACAAAGTCATAACCCATGGGGCATCTTGCGTTACATTTTGTGGGGTCAAGCATCCGCCGGCAGGCGGGTGCTTTTTCAATGGACTTAACCATCTTCTCCGGCAGCGCCTCCAAAAGGGAGGGACAGTTGTTTACATTGTCCCCATAAATGCGGACAACCGGCCCCTTCTTCCGGGTCACAAGGTTTGCGGCCACCTTTCCGGTCTTCGGGTCGGAATAGGATACCACATGCCCGCTTTTAGCCAACTGAAGCTTAATATCACAGCCGCCGCCAATCAGGGAGCCGTGTATTTGGGTCACATACTCCACAAACGCCGGGCTGATGTCGTTTAAAAAATCTTCAAACCGCATTTCCTTCTTATCCATACTGTCTCCCCTTTTCTATTTAACTGCCAAAAAACGCCTTAATATCCGGATATAGAATATCCTGCCCGTTAATATAGCTGTCGTGACCGTGCCCCATCATGATTTTCAGCTCCCCGCCGGGCAGGGCCGCCGCCACCTCCCCGAACAACTCCGGCCTGTAAATATCGTTCTCCCCGGCGATTACCAGCGTAGGGTTGCCGACGCCGCGCAGATCGTCCAGCTCTATATTGGGCTGCTCCAGCATCATCTTAAACAAAGGATCCTTCGTCTCTTCATAGGTCTCCTTCACCCACCGGTAGCTTTTCTCCGTGAAGTCCTCCGGACGCAGGTTGACCCCCAGCAACGCCAGCCGCCCAACGGCTTCCCCGTGCTTTATTCCAAGAAGCAGCGCGGTAATGGCGCCGTCACTGAAGCCGACAATGCCGGGAGCTTCCAAGTCCAGCGCCCGCAGAAATTCATACACATCCCCGGCCATGGTTTCATAGGAGAAATCCGTGGTCATTTCACTCTGGCCATGATTTCGGCTATCCAGGGCATAAAGGGTAAAATCCCGCTCCAGCTTACTGGAGATCGCATCAAAAATATGATGATCCTCGCCATTTCCGTGGAGCAAAAGCAGCGGCGGCCCCTGGCCTGACTTCTTATAAAACAAGTGAATATTATTTACGTTTACAGTCATTACTGCCTCCTTGGCCTTGCACTATTATGATCGGATACCGGATTGAGGTTATTATAACATAAAGAAGGGGAGCCTGCGACAATTTGAAAAAAATAGCCGGTTTTTTCACCTTCCGCTTGTGCTATGCTCCGGGGTACTATATAATGACCTTGCCCGGATGCGGACACCATCCCCCGGCAACAAACGGAATAAGGAGCCCTTACCCATGAAAGCAGATTGGACAGAACAGCTGGCGGATGAAATGGCGCAGGATTATTTCCGGCTCCTTTGGCGCTTTGTGGAGGACGAATATGCCTCCCAAACCGTATTCCCGCCTAAGGAGCTGGTATTCTCCGCCCTGGAGCTCACCGGCTACGCCGAAACCGCTGTGGTGATTCTGGGGCAAGACCCCTACCATGGCCCTCGGCAAGCCCATGGACTTAGCTTTTCGGTGGCGGACAGGAGCGCGAAAATGCCCCCATCCCTGCGCAATATCTTTAAGGAGCTGGAGGCCGATCTGGGGCTCCGGCATGACAGTCCCAACCTCACCGACTGGGCGGAGCAGGGTGTGCTGCTTCTCAACACCGTGCTCACCGTGCGCGCCGGGCAGGCGGCCTCCCACCGGGGCAAGGGCTGGGAACGCTTTACCGACGCCATCATTACCCGGCTTGCCAACCGGCGGGATCCGGTGATCTTTCTCCTGTGGGGGGGCGACGCCCAAAAAAAGCTGCCCCTGATTACAGGCAGCCGCCACAAAATACTCCTGTCGCCCCATCCCAGCCCGCTATCCGCATACCATGGTTTTTGGGGCAGCAAGCCCTTCAGCACCGTGAATCGCTATCTCCGGGAAATGGAAAAACCGGAGATCAGGTGGGGCGGCCCTGACTGTATAGTCAATTAATTTGAAAACGCTAAAGCGTTTTCAAACAGCGAGCTTTGCTCGCTGGCACGCCTTTGGCGTGCAACTGACTATGCAGCAAGGTTAACGCCGCCCTATGGGCGGCGCGCGGCGTTCGCCGC
>Ga0153996_1000396_pt1 | contig 19841 bp, 19 predicted proteins | sample TSNC080MetaG_FD_104728 | JGI IMG/M metagenome (GOLD analysis project Ga0153996, IMG submission 104728) | Attine ant fungus gardens microbial communities from North Carolina, USA - TSNC080 MetaG | ecosystem: Host-associated > Fungi > Mycelium > Unclassified | place: USA: North Carolina, Lumber...
GGTATGATCGCCGGTGGATTAATCAATGAAGGTCTGACCATCGCACCGCTGGGAATTACCATTTACTTCGGTGTACCGTGGATTATCCTGATCTCCGCCGCTGTCGGTGTGATGATCGGATGGCTGAATGGCATCATTATCACTAAATTCAATGTGGCACCGTTTATCACTACACTGGGTACCATGAATATCGCCCGCGGTCTCGCCAATCTTCGATCTAATGGAGCAACCTTTTCCAATATTATCGGAAAAGAGGGATTGGGCAATACCGGCTTTAACTATCTTGGCAAAAATATCGCCGGTATTCCGGCTGGCGTTATCATCCTGGTGATTATCGCTGTAATCGCTATGTGTTTTCTCAAGTATACGCCGTTCGGCTGGCATATTCTGGCTATCGGCGGAAATGCCAAAGCGGCAAAATTATCAGGGATAAAGGTGGAAAAGAATACAACTATGGTATATATGTTTTCCGGATTTTGCTCGGCTATCGTCGGAATGATCTCGGCGGCTCAGCTGGTCGCATCTCATCCGGCTACCGGAGAAGGCTGGGAGATGAATGCCATTTCGGCGGCCGTACTGGGCGGCACCTCCATGTCCGGTGGTGTGGGCACCGTCGGCGGAACCATTATCGGGGCATTTATCATCGGTGTAATCAATGACGGAATGACGATGTGCGGGGTGTCTGAGTTCTGGCAGAAAGTAATCAAGGGCATCGTCGTGATTGCTGCTGTAATCGTGGATCAGTTCCAGCGCAATTTACAGGCTAAGATGGCACTGCAGGCACGAAACGAAAATAAATAGCAGGTGACAGCATGAAAAAGAATGGAATTATCAATGCTCAGCTGGCCGGGTACATCGCTGGTCTTGGGCACAATGACCGGTTCATGGTCGGGGACGCCGGGATGCCGGTTCCGAAAGGTGTGCCTCTCGTCGATCTGGCTCTTTGCGGAGGTGTTCCCTCCTTTATACAGGTGATGGATGCAATCTGCCGGGAGGTGGAAATAGAGGGATATACCATCGCCGCAGAGATTACGGATCATAATTCAAAATTATTGGGTTATATCCGTCGGACATTGGACGATGCACAGGAGGAAATGATTTCCCACGAGGCGTTGAAAGAATTATCGGGACAGATAAAATTTGCCGTGCGGACCGGGGAATATACCCCTTATCCGAATATCATTATCCGGTCCGGAGTAGCTTTTGCGGTATCATAAATAATAAAACCATTGCTTTTCGCATCAGCGCTTAGCAATGGTTTTATTTTGGCGGTAATTCCAGACCAGATGAGAAAGATATGCACCGGCCAGGACCGTGCAGATATAGCATAAAATACCCGGATAATTACCGATCTTTGCCGCTAGGGCCGCAAAGAAAGACTGTGTCATATCGAGATAGGGATTGATATAAAACATGTTAATGATACCGTAGGAATGAATGGCCACATTCAGTCCGGTGGCAATCACACAGCCTCCTGCGTATATCAGTGAACCCCTCCGGAAGCCCTGCCATGTATAATCAGCCTGACCGGATAATCCGGCTGCGATGCCCAGCCCAATCAGAAGAAAATGCCATAAAAATGAGTGAATGGTAAGGGGCAGCCAGGGATACATCATGCCGCTGGTATCGAAGAAGACAAAGATTCCGCAAAGCAGGGAATAATCCATCAGAAAAGTATATATAATACTACGAGTTTTACTGTGCCTGACAAATGGCAGGCACACTAATAAGTACATTGGAATACTGCAGAGCTGAAACGGGAAATACCACCAGTCATAAATACCGTCGTTAACGATAAAGGTCAGACAAAATTGTTTCCATATTTCGCTGGTCAGCATCACGATTCCGGTCACAAAGAAAATCTTATCTATTTTTTGTTTCATTAGTACTGCTCCATATCCTTTTTGTGATATAATGTATGTCACAGAACTGGAAAGTATGTCCAGTAAGGAGGTATTGTATGCAAAATTTTAATTTTTATTCCCCGACCTATTTTTGTTTTGGTAAAGAAACGGAGAAAGAAGCCGGTAAATTGGTGCAGCGGTTTGGCGGCAGCAAAGTACTGATTCATTACGGCGGCGGCTCAGTCAAGCGCAACGGCGTATTAGATAAGGTGACGGCGTCACTTGGCGATGCCGGCATATCATATGTCGAGTTGGGCGGTGTCATGCCGAATCCCCGCAGCGGCCTGGTATACGAAGGAATTGAATTATGCCGGGAAGAAGGGGTTGATTTTATTCTGGCCGTGGGCGGCGGCAGCACGATCGACTCAGCCAAAGCGATCGCTGCAGGTGCGATTTATGATGGTGATTTCTGGGATTATTATTCAAAGGGCATTCCGGTCCGGGAAGCCCTGCCGATCGGCACGGTTCTTACAATCGCAGCAGCCGGCAGTGAAGGTTCCGGTGATTCCGTTATTACGCTGGAAGACGGAATGCTGAAATGGGCGGCTTCCGGTGATGGGATGCGGCCGAAGTTTTCCATTCTCAACCCGGAAAATACGTGCACTCTTCCGGCCTATCAGACTGCTTGTGGTATTACCGATATCATGGCTCATGTATGCGAGCGCTATTTTACCAATACCAAAGACGTGGAGATTACCGACCGTTTATGTGAGGGAGTCTTAAAGACGATGATTACAGAGGCACCGAAGGTAATTGCCGATCCTGATAATTATGAAGCGCGGGCCAATATTATGTGGGCCGGGATGGTTGCCCATAATAACGTCTGCGGCGTTGGCAGGGACCAGGACTGGAGCAGCCATACTCTGGAACATGAACTGTCTTCTTTGTACGATGTTGCCCATGGGGCCGGACTTGCTGTAATCATGCCGGCCTGGATGAATTATGTAATGAAGCACGATATTGATCGTTTTGTTCAGTTTGCCGTAAGAGTCTGGGACTGCGATATGAACTTTGCCGCACCGGAAATAACAGCTTCTCAGGGTATTGCACGGTTCCGCTCATTCCTGAAGTCAATCGGAATGCCGGGAAGCTTTGGGGAGATCTCCGCCAAGGCAGAAGATATTCCGCAGCTGGTGGAACATCTGGGCGTTACCGATGAGCAGCCGATTGGTGGATTTTTGAAATTGGGGCCGAAAGACTGCGAAGCTATTTATCGACTGGCGGTAAGGTAAGAGCTGATGATCCGGACCGGAATCGCAAATGCGGAGCCGCTGCTGGAAGGCAGCATCTATCAGGAATATCTTCAAAAGATCCCGCGCTGGCGTCAGGAAAAAGCCGAACGCCTGATTCATCCGGCTGACCGGGCGCTCAGTGTGGGAGCGTGGATTTTATATGAAATGCTCCAAAAAGAGTACCAGGTGTCTGAGCAGGCGGTCTTTAATCTTTCGCATTCAGGAAAGTATGTGTTGTGCTCACTGGATTCCGCCGAGGTACCAGCGGCTAAAGTAGGCTGTGATATCGAAAAGCCGGGGAGAGACCAGGAACGAATTGCTGAGCGTTTTTTTACATCAGCTGAATGCAGATATATTCGGGAAGCGGCAGGGGCGGTAGAAAGAAAAGAACGCTTCTACCGTCTGTGGGTCCTAAAGGAAAGTTATGTGAAAGCTGTCCGAAGAGGGCTGGGTCTTGGCCTGCATAATTTTCAGTTTGCATTTACTGCCGAAAATACTCCTTATATCAGTGTGAACCGCACCGGTATAGCGGAACAGTATTTCTTCAAAGAGTATACTTATTTACGGGATGCGGGTGCAATCGCAGTTTGTTCGACCAGCCCGGATTTTTCTGAAGAGCTTTTTATCGGTACGATGTCAATTTGACGAATGAAAATATTTCTTTATAATAGAACTGTAGTGTTAACCGGTTTAGAAGGGAGTAGTGAATGAGTAAAAAGAACGTTGTCGTTCTCTTCGGAGGACAGTCTTCAGAGCACGAAGTATCCTGTATGTCATCGCAGAACATTATCAAGAACATCGATACTGCGCAATATGATGTCACACTGGTCGGGATTACTAAGCAGGGTAAATGGGTCGTGGTGGACAGCATAGAGAGAATTGCGGACGGCAGCTGGCGTGAGGATGCTGTCGAGGTGGTGCTTTCGGCCAATGCGGAGAAAAAGCAGTTAATTGTTCTAAATGGGGAGACTTATGATACTGTGAAAGTAGATGCCGTATTCCCGGTACTGCATGGACTTTATGGTGAAGACGGGACCGTTCAGGGCCTTCTGGAGCTGGCTCAGATACCCTATGTAGGATGCGATGTACTGTCTTCCGCGGTTTCAATGGATAAACTATATACCAAAATAATCGTTGATGATCTGGGAGTACGGCAGGCCAAATACGTGGGCATCAGAAGAAGTGAGCTGGCGGATATGAACCAGGTGGTGGCCAGAGCTGAGCAGGAACTTACATATCCGATGTTTGTGAAACCTTCCTGTGCCGGTTCTTCATGCGGGGTAAGCAAGGCGGAGAACCGTGTAAAGCTGGAAAAAGCATTGCATCTAGCAGCCGAACATGACCGCAAGATCCTGATCGAAGAAGCCATCGTCGGCAGAGAGATAGAATGTGCGGTACTGGGTGGTGAAGATGTAAAAGCTTCGGGAATCGGAGAAATATTACCGGCATCAGATAATGAATTTTATGATTATGATGCCAAATACAACAATGCCGACTCCAAGACTGTCGTCAATCCGGAAATGCCTGCGGATGTAGTGGAAAAGATCCGCGATTACGCGGTTAAGATATTTAAAGCGGTAGATGGATTTGGACTTTCGCGGGTAGACTTCTTCGTTGAGAAAGAAACCAACGAAGTGGTATTCAATGAGATTAATACCCTGCCTGGTTTTACAGCCATCAGCATGTATCCGATGCTCTGGGAAGCGCAAGGTGTGGATAAAAAGCAGTTGGTTAACCGTCTTATCGAACTGGCTTATACGCGGTAGGAATGATAACCGGTCAGCAGCTAACATAATGTGGATATTAACTGCATCAGTCTTAAGGCTGATGCAGTTTTGCGTATATGTTGATAAAAAGTAGATAAATAGATTATATTATGCAGAGGGGTGATAAAACATGAAAAAGATATTAGTGGCCGATGATGAGAGGGACATTGTGGACATGCTCAGTGATATTCTGAAGCTGAAAGGTTATCAGGTACTGAAAGCAGGCGGCGGTGCGGAAGCATTATTGTTCTCTGCGCAGGACCCCGACTTGATTATTCTTGATGTAAATATGCCGGATATTGATGGCATTGCTGTATGTCAGACTATCCGTAATTACATCACATGCCCGATTATTTTTCTGACTGCCAGAATTGAGGATCGTGATAAAATTGCCGGTTTTCAGGCGGGCGGTGATGATTATATAACCAAACCTTTCAGCACAGAAGAGCTGCTGGTACGGGTGGAAGCTCATCTGCGAAGAGAAGAGCGGACGCGGTCGACTGCGAAACTTAAGTTTGCCGGAGATTTTGTCATCGATTACAACGAGCGGGCGGTTTATAAGGCCGGGAATCTGATTCCGATGGCGAAAAAAGAATTCGATATTATTGAACTGCTGAGCCTGAATGCCGGTCAGGTGTTTGACAAAGAGCGGATTTATGAATCGGTCTGGGGATATGACAGCGATGGTGACAGTTCGGTAGTTGCGGAACATATCAGGAGAATTCGTGTGAAACTGACGGCGGCAGAGGTGGATAATAAGATCGAAACCGTCTGGGGAGTGGGGTATAAATGGATAAAGTAAAGCAATATCCGTGGTATGACAGGGTGACGATAAAACATGCGTTTGCGGTGGTAATGGTTGGCGTATGTGCTGTTATAGCAGCGGCATCAATGATAATTATCCTGCTTGTATCAGCGCAGAAAGACTCCATAAGAAGACAGTATGATTCCTATTTTACCGAGATACCGCTGGAGCAGGATGTAGTTGTAGTCCTTGAGCATCGGACGAAAGAAATCCCGGGACTAAACGGAGTGATCTATAATCAGCCGGTTCTGGTGATGGCGGTTCTGATTATCATCATGGTACTTGTTACCGCCGCTGCCGGTGGAAAGATATATTATAACTGGAAGATCAAATATCCCATGGAGATTTTGACTGTGGCGGCCGGAAGAATGGCGGAAAATGATCTCAATTTTGTGGTGGAGCATAAGACCCAAGATGAATTTGGTGAACTGTGTGCCTCTTTTGAAAGAATGAGACAGTCGCTGAAGTATATCAATCGGGAATTATGGTATGCTGTCGAGGAAAGTAAGCGGCTGAATGCGGCCTTTGCCCATGATCTTCGTACCCCTCTCACAGTCCTGCAGGGATATGGTGAAATGGTTGAGAGCAGTATTAAGTCTAAGCAGGTCAGTGAAGAACAGATACAATCGGCAGCAGCAGCGATGAACCGTCAGATTAGACGACTAGAAAAATATGTGACTGGGATGAGTGATATCCATCGACTGGAGGAAATAGGTATATCGAAAAAAGAGTACTCTTTGATGGAAATCGTTGAAGAACTGAAATCCTATGCTCAAATGCTTATTAAAGGTCCTGGCCTGGTATTTGAAATACCTGCGGGTGATCGGGTGATCCGGATCGACATGAAAATAGCGGCAGAAGTGTTCGGGAACCTGCTTTCAAATGCTGGGCGGTATGCTATGGAGGAAATTTGTATCAGCATCTCCTGTAAAGACGATGAACTGGCAGTGGTGATAGCGGATGACGGGCCCGGATTTCCCGAAGAGGGGCTGGAGAAGGCTGTCTTGCCATATTACAGAGCCGTCAAAGAACAAAACGATCACCTCGGTTTAGGACTTTATATCTGTAATATTCTTTGTGAGAAACACGGAGGAAAATTGGTAGTATCCAACCGGAAAACGGGGGGAGCAGAAATGATTGCGGTTTTTCGGATAAAGTAGATAAATAGTTGAAGTTTATCAAATACACTCTTCTTATAAGATGATAAGGAGAGTGTTTTTATGATAAGAAAAAAGATTGAAATTAAGAATTTGACCCAGCGATATGGTAAGAAGACAGCATTAAAAGATGTGTCTCTGGAGATAGAAACCGGTATGTTTGGTCTGCTTGGAAGAAATGGCGCCGGTAAAACGACTTTGATGCGGACGCTGGTTGGACTCCTTCCGGTGAATGCAGGAGAAATTGTTTTATGCGGTATACCGGTCAGTAATATACCGGAGGTGCGGAACATGATCGGATATCTGCCGCAGGAATTTTCTTTATATCCAAATATGAAAGTCGATGAGGTACTCGATTACATCGGTGTTTTGTCGAATATGCCAAAGACAGTGCGCCGGGAGCGGATCGATGAACTGCTGGAGAAGGTCAACCTGCAGTCAGATAGGCTTAAAAAAGTAAAGTCACTTTCTGGCGGTATGAAACGGCGGCTGGGAATGGCACAGGCTCTGCTCCACGATCCCGAGATTCTGATTGCCGATGAACCCACCGTGGGACTTGATCCGGAGGAGCGCGTTCGGCTTAGGAATCTTCTTGCGGCTGAAGCAGAAGATAAGATTGTGATACTGTCGACCCATATTGTCGAGGATATTGAAGCGGTGTGTAAAAATACTGCAATCCTGGATGAAGGCCGGCTGGTCTATGACGGAACGATAGACCGGCTGATCGGGGAGACGAATACGACAGGAATTGAAGATGCTTATCTGAAGGCTATCCACAGCAGGGAGGTATTTTAGTATGTTATTGAAAGAAGGTAAAAAGATATTAATAAGCATCCCGTTTCTTATTTATGTCATTGTTATGGCAGTGGCGTACCAGTCTCAATACAGCTCCGCCAATCATGAAGAGCTGGCTCAACCGCAGCCGGAGCAGGAGCAATATTTAGAGTATGGATCGATTGATACCGGCGACACAGAGATGATTATGCAGGGAGCTGTTGCGAAGCTGATCGCAGAATACAGTAATAATTCGTACAGCAGCTATCCCTTCGGGTTTTACAAAGAGGTGCGGTTGAATGATAATGAGAGAGATGAAATGGGAGAAATACTGACCGCTATGACCGGTTACACACCTGAACAGATTATCGAGACCGCATTTAAAATCCCCTACGTCACAGTGGATGAAGAAAGTGGGAACACTGTCATGGTAGTCCCTGATACCGGGGAGGACATCCCGATTGTTTCCGATCGTATCAGTTATCAGGAATTTCAGAAGCTGATGGATCAGGCGGCGGAATTGATTGGCGGCGGTTCATCTTACTCATCCGAACAGCTGGAAGCGCTGGGCCGGCGGCCGCTTAATTACGAAGAAGCGGAAGCGGTATACCAGCAATTAAAGGCCGGTGGGTATTCTGAGGGATACGCCAGATTGCTGTGTGATTATATGTGTATATTTGCAGGTCTGTTTCCGGCGTTTATATCAGTTGCCGTATGGCTGCGCGACCGCAGCGCTAAAATGCGGGATATTATCTGGACCAGAAAGACATCTTCGATCAGGCTGACATTTGCCAGATATGGGGCGATTATTCTGCTTTGCTCGGTCGTGGTATTAGTCATTGCCGGAATAGCGGCTCTGGGATTGGCCCGGTTATATCCGGGAGATGTTTCGGGAATTTCTGAATTCTTCATCCTGATGATTATTTGGGTAATTCCTTCAATTATGACTTCTGCCGCTGTCGGTGCATTTTTTACGGAACTGACCGACACGCCTTTGGGGATATTGTTTATGTTGGGATACTGGTTCATGAATCTGAGCATAACTTCGCTGACGATGGGCGGACTGAATTGGTTTACTTTTATACCTCGGCACAATACGCAATTTCTGGCCGACCAGTTTAATGAAAAATACTTGCTGTTTTTAACTAACCGATTCATATTTACAGCAGTCAGCATCTTGCTTATGCTGATAACGGCTTTGGTTTTAGAGAGAAAAAGAAGAGGAAGGTGGCTGAGACTTGAAAAAATTGGTATACATCACAGGAAAGAATCTTAAATACGGGCTGGCGGCACACTTGATTATTGCGTTGCTTTTGTGCCTGATGGTGCCGGTAATATTTGGTTTAAATCATTTAGACCGGAATATGGCGGCAATTCCACTGGAGCGAATCGTGATTCTGACCGGAATACTGATTATGGTTCCCATCTTTATGCCGGAGCAGGACCGACCACTGTTTGATATTATGTATACAAAGATGACTCCACCGGCCTATGTTTATGCAGTGCGGGCAGTGTATTCGGCGATAGTTGTCTTATTGATTCCGGCAGTATTTACAGTGGTGATGTATCTTCTCCACTCAGCGGTGACCCTGACCCATTATCTGGGAACGGTATCATCTGCGTTTTTTCTCGGCAGCATTGGCGCATTGACTCTGGCTGTAACAAATAATACTGCCGCAGCTTATATGATTCCGGTAATCTGTTACGTGATCTGTCTGGCGACGCGAAGCCTGAAAATGTTTGATGTGATGATGATGTCCCATGGAATAATCAACGGGAAACCATATCAGATGGCAGTTGGGATTCTGCTGACAGTTACGGCGGTCGTTATCGCAAGCTTAAGAAAGAAGCTTTTTTAATTATTATTCAAAGATTTTGATAAAAACCAGATACCTCGCGCTAGTTGGAGTAGAAGTCTTTTGCATAAAACAGATTAATAAAAAATCATGATTTCAATAGCCTCAACCATCTATTTCAAACCATTTATTTTGTCGAAAAAAAGTAGTCGACGGAAATTAATGGAATCATGTCGAAAAGGTAGAATAAAAGGTAGAAGTATAGTACTATGTATTCTGTAATACAGTACTAATTGGTACTGTATTAATAATTATACATGATACTAAGGAGGCATTAATGAGTAAACAAAAGAGGGGATTACAAAGATTGTTATCTCTGTTATTGGCGATGCTGCTCATCGTTGGTGCTATTCCGCTCACAGCAAGTGCGGATGAACTGGATGAAACAGAGATGCCGGAAACTGTCGAGTCATCGGCAGACAATACATCGGCTGAAGAAACCCGGCAATCGGTGCTGGAGGAGGCGGGTACACAGACAGAAATACCTTCCGCTGATCCCGATTCCGCGGTTGACGGTGCAGATTCCAGGGTTCAGGCACAGTCGGATTTTGTTCCGCTGTCAGCTAATTATACCGTCACAAAAGACGGTAGCGGTGAACTCATCGATACGTATATGACGCTTCAAGAGGCTGTCAGTAACTGTCCTGATGGTATAGCCTGCACCATTACAGTACAGAGTGACGGGCTGGACATGGGTTCCCAGATAGCCATCGGTGAGAATCAGAGCGTTACCCTGGCTTCGTCTGGAGGTGCAGCAATAGGCTACAGTGGTTCCGATCGTCATTTTGTGATCGCAGGCCGGCTGACTTTAAACAATATCACCCTGAACAACACCGGGTCCGGTGGCGGCGTGGCTGTGACGGGAACGCTTATAATGGGTGAAGGTTCCGGTATAACGAATTGTGTTACCGCATCTGACGGCGGAGGAGTTTACCTCGGTGACGATGGTTATTTTGAAATGAACGGCGGATCGATCATCGGCAATACAGCCAGCGGTGACGGCGGTGGTGTGTTTGTATCGGATATGGCCGAATTTATATTAAGCAAAGGAACCATTAGTGAGAATACCGCAGTGAATGGCGGCGGCGTCTCTATTGTTGACGATGGTTTTTTTGCTATGTCCGGCGGGTTGATCAGTAATAACCAGGCTGACGATAATGGCGGCGGTATAAATAGCTTATCTAGTTATCGGGCTATCGAAATCACCGGTGGCCATATTACAGAAAACGATGCTGAAAACGGCGGAGGGATCGCAGCGGCAACAGGTGTTATGAGTAATGCTGTACTCAGCGGCAATACAGCTGTTGATGGCGGCGGAGCATACCGAAGTTCCAGCGGCGGTCTTACATTTACTAATTGTGAGATCAGCGGTAATACAGCTGCCGGCAGCGGCGGCGGGGTTTATACGAACGGCAGTGGTTCGGAATTTTTTACCGATTGCGAAATCAGTGGTAATTCTGCTGAAAATGGCGGTGCCCTGCATGCTTCCGGCAGCAGCAATTACTTTTTGGAAGCCAGTGACATTAAGAATAATACGGCTTCAGGATACGGCGGCGGCATGCATCTGTTAGGCAGCGGCATGTACATTCTGCAGGATACCACAATTAATGATAATGTGGCTGACGAAGACGGCGGTGGTGTGTATCTGCCGGAAAGCGGAATGATTATGATGACTGACAGCGGGATCAACCGAAATACTGCTCACAAAAGCGGCGGCGGTGTGTATCTGGATGGGTCCTGTTCCGTTATGCTGGAGAATAGCAGCATAAATGCCAACACTGCTGACAATGATGGCGGCGGAGTTTACCTGGCCGGCAGCTATGGGTGTGATTTAGATGAAGACAGTATGATTAGTGAAAATACTGCTCATGGTGATGGCGGAGGTCTATATGCATTATATTCTTACGTTTATATCACAAGTGGAACTATTAGTAAAAACATCGCCGATGGAAACGGTGGCGGGATGTATTTCGCAGAAGGATTACTGGACCTGAACGGCGGTTTCATTTGTGATAACAGCGCTGCTAACGGGGGTGGTGCATATCTGGCGGGTACGGATGACTATCCGATTGACCATCTAATCGAGGGAGGAGCGATCAGTGGAAATACTGCCGAAGGAAACGGCGGCGGCCTTTATGTTTCGGATAAGACGACCCTTACGATAGCCGATAACACCGAAATAGTTTCTATTATTGACAATAAAGCAGGGAAATACGGCGGGGGAATATACACAGAGAAGTATAGTTATGCGGACCTGGCTGATGCGGGCGCATATGAAAACCTCGATATTATCACCAGTACCGTATTTGGCGGCAACGCCGCAGGTTACGGCTCTTATGAGCCGCCCGGTAATGCGGCAGTCTTTACAAAGCTGGGCTTTAACGGTACCAGTTCTAAATCTCATATTTTAAATAATGACGACATAAACTATTTAGGTGTTCTCTATATAACCTATAATGCTAATAATAGTACCCTAATGGATTATACTGACCTGAACGCTTATATCTTCGGTGCTTCATCTACCGTTCTTGCAGTGGATGATCCGTCAGTGGGGTTTGCGGGAGATGCGGGATATCGGTTTGGTTATTGGAGTACCGATCCGGGTGGAACCGATGGCGGCGGAACGAGTTACAGTGCTGGTGATTTGATTACGATGGACAGAAGTATTACATTATACGCCATCTGGGAACTTCAGACCAGCGATGTGAGTGTAAAGTATGTGATGCGTGACGGTTCAGCTGTCCCGGGTACGGCGGATTATATCGTTCCGTTAGATTATGGTACAAACTATGTACCGTCACCTTTAGCGATACCGGGATATGTTCTTGTAGACTGGAAGCTGGATGGTGCTTCTCAGGGGAACGCTGCGCCGAATATACTGGTTACCGATACCGATACTGCAATTACTCTGATCTATGGCTTTGACAGTGATGAAAATGATACTGAAGATATAACCCTGACAGCGAAATACCAAACTGCTGACGGAACGATCCTGCTGGATGATCTGGCAAAGACGATGAATGTGGGTGATACTTTTCGGGAAATACATCCGGATATTACCGGGTATGACTATATCGGTTATAAAGTGGACAGCAGCAGTGTTCAGCCCGGAGAACCAAATGTTCAGATCTCATCACACGAAGATGATGGAACGGTGGTTACCTATCTATATGAGAAGATTCAAAGTGAGGTGACGGTTAAATATGTGCTCCAGGATGGTAACAGTGTACCTGGTACAACTGATTACACTGTAACTATTGCATACGGCACAAACTATGTGCCGAATCTTCCGGTACTGACGGCTTACAGTTTGTTTGACTGGAAACTCAATGAAACTGCTCAGGGCAATGTCTCACCAAGTGTAGAAGTATTAGATGCAGACATGACCATTACCCTGGTATATGAGCAGATCGGCGGTCATGTGGATCTGGGATATGTCGGTCTGACAATGAAATTTGAGTCTTCTGACGGAACCATGCTAAAGGCAGATGAGAGTAGAACTGTAGCTGTAGGAAACACCTTTTCGGAGCCGCATGCCGCCATAGACGGTTATGCATATAGTGGCTATAAGGTGAATGGCGGTGCTGTACAAGCCGGAGAACCAGATATTCAGATCGCTTCGGAAGCGGATGAAGGAATGGTGGTTATATACGTTTACGAAGAAATCCAAAACGGCGCAGCAGTGGAACTGACTGCAAAATATGAAACGGCCGGCGGAATCAGTCTGCTGCCGGATGAAACCAGGAATATGAATGCGGGAGAGATTTTCTCGGATACTCATCCTGCCATAAACGGATATGTTTACAGCGGCTATAAGGTAAATGGCGGCAACCTTCAGAGCGGTGAGCCTACCGTCTTAGTTACCGGATTTGAGGATGAAGGAATCATTATCACCTACATCTATGAAGCGGAGAATGTTGACACAGATCAATTCGATATCACAGTAAAGCATGTGGATGAAGAAGGTGTCAGCCTCGGCAGCGGTCAATATGATTATACGGCGATAAAGGGGCAGGGTGAGAGTTTTGTAGCGACAGCACCAGCTATTGCCGGTTATAGTTTTAAGTTATGGATGTTAAACGGTGCAGACCAGACGGGAGAAATCAAGATTGCTTCGGTTGAGTCTGATGCGGAGCTTCTATTAGTATATAGCCTGACGGATGATAAAGTTGATTTTGGTAACGATGATTTTGTCAAGACGCCTGATACGCAGAAGGTTAAGGCCGGTGAAACGGTAAAATATACATTTAAGAACTTCGGAAATAAATGGCCGCATGGATTGGCGGACTATAGTATTACGGATAAACCTGATAAGGGTCTGGATTTTGCATCCGCAGATCTGCCGGCATTTACAAAAGGCTCAGGCATTACCTATAATGTTGTATACGTAACCAATGTTTCTGAGGCAAGGACTCTCTTTACCGATATTCCTGCGGATAAGCCCTTCAGTTTCTCAGCTCCTAAACTGGCAAACGGAGAATATATTACCGCGGTTACGCTTCAGTTTGGTACGGTACCGGAGGGATTTGCAGCCGGTGATGAGATTCAGATGGTTTTCCGGGTTTGGGCGAATCCGCCGGGAAAGACTCTTACTAATAATGGTACACTTCGTTATTCAGCTGATGACAGGGAATTGGAGTTTAATGCGGCAGGAAGTATATCGACGATTACTGTCAGCGGCAGTAATCCCGCAAAAGCATCCGGCACCTCCGGATGGGTAAAAACAGGAGATGATTCCAATATCTTGTTCTGGATTATGCTTCTGTCGGTCTCGGCTGTGATTCTGGGAGTACTGTTGTTTGTTAAGAAACGTAAGCATACGGGGGGATCAGGGGATTAATAACGATAGATTGTGTAATGAAGGGCCCGCCGACTGCAATGTGCAGTTGGCGGGCCCTTTTTTTATGTAAAATATTTGTTTAACCTTGACAACATAATTTTTCTGTATTATACTATGAACAAATAAAAATTTTTATTCATAATATAATAAGCGGGAGGTAATATTATGGCTAAGGGCCCGAAAGGATTTAGTGATATTGAAAAAGAAGCATTACGCAAACGGCTGTGCACTGCATGTGAACAAAGCTGGGCTGTGCACGGTTATAAAAAGACCACAGTCGGCGAACTGACTAAGAGTATCGGTGTGGCAACCGGATCATTTTACCTCTTGTTCAGTTCAAAAGAAGAAATGTTTTGTGAAACATTCAAGCAGGTGCAGGAGCGCCTGCGCAAAAAATGGCAGCAGACTCTGGACACGGAACCCGATAAAGAAGGTTTTAAAAAGGCAATGCGTTGGCTGTATCGCGAATACAGCCGTTATCCGTTTCTATACGATTTTGCCAATCCGGATTTTATGGCTTTGCTCAACCGTCTGCCGGACGAGGTAAAGGAGGAGCTGGATATCAGCAGCCTTTCATTTTTTGACAACACGATGGAATCAGCCGGATTAAAGCTTTTGATCCCGCAGGAAAAAGCGTTTGCGGCACTCAGTACGGTGCTGTATACAGTAAGTTTTGCTGACAGCAACGTATATGACCACTTTGAAATCTTTGATTTACTGTTACAAAGTGTAATTGATAATATTTTTGAATAGGAGTGATGATTATGAATATCAGCCAAACGATTGATGGACTTTATCAAATGTTGGTGCAGTTTATTCCCCTGTTCCGGTATATCTGGGCGGGGACGATAGTAGTCGGCCTTGTGCTTCTGGGAAGTGCATATTTTGTCCGCAAAGGCTCTGAACGTAAAAGGCTGTCCATGGTGCTCTGCATCATTGGAGCATTATTTGTTTTGAGCTCATCGGCACAGTTGATTATAAGTTTTATTTAGGAGGTGTATAAGATGATGAAAACAGCAGCAGATTTTTTTGACCGTATGGCCGGGGGCTTTGGCTTACCGTTTAAAATGCCGCGCCCCGGTAAAGCAGCATGCACCATCAGTGCTTTCACCAATGGGATGGTTGGTGTCGGATTGATTACCGCCGGTGCTTTGAGATCCAGTAAAGCTCTGATCGGACTGGGCGTCATCGGCATTGCCGGTGCCATTTTGCTGGGATCTGATAAGTAGGGAGGGAGCGTTTTGCAGTATCAGTATAAGACGATTAGTATGTCTGTTGATAAGCTTGAAAATGAGAATTATCTGGCAGATAAGTTAAATGAATTGAGTCAAAAGGGATGGGAGTTAGTATCAGCTGTAAACCAACAGAGACTGGGCAGCACCCCGTACAATATTCTGGGGGTAGTGAATAGATGTATTTTTATCTTCAAAAAACCGGTCGGTGAGGAGGCAGCGTGATGACATATGCAATTGAGGTCAGTGATGTAACTAAGACAATTGACGGCAAGACTATTTTAAGTCATGTAGATCTACGCATACCCCAGGGACAGATATATGGTTTTATGGGTGCTAACGGAGCCGGCAAGACTTCTATGATGAAAGCCCTGTATCATATCTTGGTCCCTGATTCCGGACAGATAAAGCTGCTGGGAGAAGTCATAAAAAATGGTACGAATAAAGTCTTTTCGCGCGTCGGCAGTGTGATCGAAACACCTGTATTTTACGATAATTTTGACGGCTATAAAAACCTGCAGCTGCATTGCGGCTATATGGGCATTGATGGATCTGGCATCGGTGAGATTTTAAGTTTATTCGATCTGACAGATGCAGCAGAGAAGAAAGTAAAACATTATTCTCTGGGAATGAAGCAGCGCCTGGCTCTGGCAAGAGCTTTTCTGGCAAAGCCGGATTTGCTGATTCTGGATGAGCCGATTAATGGACTGGACCCGCAGGGTATTAACCAAATCCGTGTGCTGCTTGAAAATCTCAACTATCAGTATGACACTACTATCTTCATTTCCAGCCATATTCTCAGTGAACTTTCAAAGATTGCTGATACGATCGGAATTATTGACAGCGGTTCCATGTTGGCAGAGGTATCAATGGATGAGATACGCAGCAAGAATATAGATCTGGAAGCCTATTATTTAAGATTAATACGGGGGGTGGCGTAGTGAGGAAACTGATCGATCTGGAGCTGAAGAGATTTTCTCTGAAAGGCCATTTAGCTGGATTATTTACAGCCAACATAATTATATTGTTCTTATGCTTGTTTATTTCAGGATTTTTAAATGTACTCGGCTCCTTTGAACTGGCGGATTTACTGGAAGTAGAACTGGATACAATAACAATAGCGCTAATGCTGGTGAGGGCTGTATTGATTGTATGGCAGGCGGTTTTCATTGCTAAAATAATTGTAGAGGAATATCATTCTAAGACAATGTGGCTGCTTTGCACATATCCGTATGGCCGTTCCAAAATCATTTGGACTAAACTGGTATTAATATGCATAGCCATGATTAGTTTTCATATATTGTCAAATGCATTTCAGCACATTATGATATATTTTTTGAGCTTACAGGTTAGTTTCGTAACCTATCATTGGGATAACCTGATTGTGCAGCTCGCCACAACTATATCCACAGTGCTGTTGGCTTTGGTTCCTCTGGCTATCGGAATGGCACGGAAATCTGTGATCGCGACGATTGTCTCAGCGATCGTTATTGTGGCTTTTTCATCCAGTTCGCAAGGCAGCACCGCCGGTCTGCTTTCGATACCGGTAATCGCTGTGATTCTCGGAGCGATAGGAGCAGTCATATCAATTATTACAATAAAAAAAATGATAACAGCAGATTTGAACTAAAATAATTATGGCATAGCACTGTGTTAACAATGCTATGCCGTTCTGTTTCTATTTTTTATTTAACTGCTTCAAATCCTAATGCCAAATCATCGATTATATCATCGATATGTTCTGTACCGATAGAAAGCCGTACCATATTTGGCTTAACTCCTCCCCTCAGCAATTCTTCCTCTGACAATTGTGAATGCGTGGTGGAAGCCGGGTGAATCACCAGGGACTTCACATCGGCAACATTGGCCAGCAGTGAGAACAGCTGCAAGCTTTCGGTAAACTTACGGGCGGTGTGGATATCACCCTTGATTTCAAAGGTGAATATCGAAGCGGCACCATGGGGGAAATACTCATCGTAGAGTTCTTTTTTTCTGCCGGCTTCGAGAGAAGGATGATTTACTTTCTCTACTTGTGGATGGTTTTTCAGGTAATCGACTACCTTCAAAGAATTTTCCACGTGTCTTTCCACTCGCAAAGATAGGGTTTCCAGCCCCTGCAGCAGCTGGAACGAGTTAAATGGTGAAAGGACTGCGCCCTGGTCCCTCATAAGCGTGGTTCTGATTTTGGTTACAAAAGCCTGATTGCCGCAGGCTTCGGCAAACACTACGCCGTGGTAGGATGGATTGGGTTTTGATAAGCCCGGAAATTTATCGTTCTGAGTCCAGTCGAAGCTGCCCCCGTCAACGATAACACCACCCATTACAGTCCCGTGGCCGCCGATGAATTTTGTGGCTGAATGAACCACAATATCTACGCCGTATTCGATCGGCCGCAGCAGATATGGTGTGGCAAAGGTGCTGTCGATAATAAATGGAATACCGTGCTTATGGGCGATTTCGGCTATGGCTTTCAGATCGATCAGATCGGAATTAGGGTTACCGAGGGTTTCGCCGAAGATTAATTTTGTGTTTTCCTGGATTGCCGCTTCAAAGTTAGCCGGATTATCCGGATTCACGAAGGTAGTGGAAATGCCCTGATCATGGAGTGTATTGGCAAAAAGATTATAGGTCCCGCCATAGAGATTAGATGCCGATACAATGTGGTCACCGGCAAGGGCGATATTTTGAATGGCATATGTAACAGCGGCCGAACCGGAGGCGGTTGCCAGAGCAGCAACACCGCCTTCCAAAGCGGCGATGCGCTTCTCGAACACATCAGATGTTGGATTCATCAGACGGGTGTAAATATTTCCGCCCTCACTCAGGGCGAAGCGGCCGGCTGCCTGGGCGGAGTCTCTGAATACATAAGATGTGGTCGCGTAAATCGGTACCGCACGGGCATCGGTTGTGGGGTCTGGTACTTCCTGACCGACATGTAGTTGTAAGGTTTCAAATTTGTAATTCTTGTTTGCCATTTTGATATTCCTTTCTGTGATTGGATTATTATTTTTTCATAAAAAAACCGGGTATGCCATCTTAGACACTCCCGGACTGATTCTTAAGCGTTTAGGGTAAACCGACTGCAAATGCTGATACTTACAGGAAAGCACCACAGCAGCACCCACGCATAACAATAGCCCGGGAGCGAAGCATTCGACAACAGTAATGATTAGATTTAAAGCGTTCGATCATAATAATACCCTCCTGCTTATTAACCTATTAAAACGATAGGTAATAATAAGATTATAATTCCCAAAACCCATAAAGTCAATAGGATTTTCGGCATTATACATCGCCCTTTACTAAATCTTCCAGTGTAACCGAATGGAGATAGGTGCTTATGGTTTGATCGAGTTTCTTCCACATCGGCAGGGTTTTACAGTTAAATCTCAGTGTGCAGGTATTTTCTCCGCTTTCCAGACAATTGACGGGTGCCAGCGAGCCGTCGGTCAGGCTGATGATGTCGGCAGCGGTATATTCAGCTGGCGGTTTAGACAGTTTATAACCGCCGCCTTTGCCCCGGACCCCTTTTACCAGCCCTGATTTACTCAGGACGGAAATGATGCTTTCGAGATATTTTTCTGATATTTGCTGACGATCAGCAATTTCTTTCAGCGGTATAAAGACATCATTAGGATGTTCGGCCAGGTCGATCATTACTCTGAGGGCATATCTCCCTTTGGTAGATACCAGCATGTCACACCTCCTTACTTTTGTTATTTACTGATGAGTGCTTATAGCGGGCGGTAAAACAGTTCATGCTGTTTCGCCGTCCGGTCTTTTACCTGTTTAAGAAATGGGGCTGGGCCCAGTATTCGGATCACCGGTCCGAAGGATAAAAGCTGTATGAGCAATTCACCTTCATCTTCTGTATTATAATAGATTGAACAGTAATATACATTCCTTTTTTCGTCATATTCGGTATGCTTTTCATAATTGGCAAAATGCAGCATGCATCGTTCCAGGGAGTTCCGCTCGCCGCTGATTTCGATCTGTACCGGTTGGGCCGTATGCTCATATACTTCAGGCAGGCGTGCGGGCTTGCTCTGAGGTGAAAGGTGACATCCGAGGATACGGCCCAGGTTTAGGATGACCGGCTGATATCGTCCGCGTTTGGTAAGCTGAAATCCGTAGAGACGGAACTTATCGTCTTTGGAGGAATACTGCAGGTGAGTTGGATATACTTCATAGGTATCTGAATTTGCGTGTCGTTTCCCGGCATAGGAAATCAGCAGAAACCGTTCTTTCTGCAAAGCACTTAAGATAGTCAGAAAA
>Ga0153996_1000397_pt1 | contig 19819 bp, 17 predicted proteins | sample TSNC080MetaG_FD_104728 | JGI IMG/M metagenome (GOLD analysis project Ga0153996, IMG submission 104728) | Attine ant fungus gardens microbial communities from North Carolina, USA - TSNC080 MetaG | ecosystem: Host-associated > Fungi > Mycelium > Unclassified | place: USA: North Carolina, Lumber...
CAGTTACTTTTGGAGGAACAAAAGTAACCAAAATTCCCACGGGGGAGGGCCCCCGTGACCCCCCTGCACCTTGGGTAGCAATCTCTCGTAATCTGGTTAGTCGTTTATAGGTATCTACGATATCTAAATAGGGGCTCCGGCCCCTAAGACCCCGCTTAAGGACTGCTAGTCCTTAAGAATCCAGTGTTCCTTGGCAAACGCTGTTGGTGCGGTGGTGCGGGGTGCGCCGTCGGCGGGCTGCCGCCCGGCTCGGCGCTGCTTTTGCAAGGCTGACATGCGGCACGAAACAAAGCCGGTGGCATTATGCGCAAACACGATAGCCATATTATTTCTTTCGGATGAACCCGGCGCCGAGCTCCACGTTCATTTTATCTTTAAACGGCCGGGACGCAATCCTCTGCAAGATATACAGCAGCGCGGAGATTCTGTATTTTCCCGCCATGAAATCCCGGAGGAAGGCGGAAAATTTACACACCGGAGCCCTTCCCACGCTTTGCCTGAAATAGTTGAAAAAGTAAAGCTGCGCGGTTATCTTTATGCTTTCCTCTGTTTTCAGCTCATTTAGCGAATACACATAAATAGATTTATAAAACCGCACCTTGGCGGTCTTGAATTTGTCGTCGTCCTTAAAAAGGGACGTAAAGTTGGTAGTGCCGGACTGAACCAGCCGGTAGGCGCTCCAGGCCTCCTGGATACAGCGCACCCGCCCGTTGGCGACAAGCAGGAAATTCAAGGGTATATCCACAGCGAAGCCCTCGACCGTCTCCAGGTTGGTGGAAATCAACCTTTGCTTATGGAAATTCCGGTACATGACGGTCGCGGTATGCCCGGGGAACAGATGCCTCCGGAAATGCATAAGCGTATATTCGCTTTCCTTACACTCCGGATACCCGATATCCGGCATTTCGTTGCCTTCCCTGTCTATTACCGTGGTATTGTGCGCCACGGCGATATACTCCGGATGGCTCTCAAGGAAATCCACCTGTTTTTGCAGCTTGTGCTCATAGGTCCAGTAATCGTCGCCCTCCAGCGTTGTAATGTATTTTCCGGACGCCCGCTCCTTCAGGTCGCGGAAATTGCCGTGCATCCCCAGGTTTTTTTCACGGTACAGCACCTGAAAGCGGGACGGAAGCTTTTTCTCAAGCTCCTTCAAAACCTGCCGCGTGTTATCGGTGGAGATATCCTCTCCAATCAAAACCTCGTATTCAAAATCCACAACCTGCGCCAGTATGCTTTCCAGCGCCTTGGTTATGTAATGCTCGTGGTTATATGTGGGCACAACGATGGAAAGCATAACGTTCATTACTGCATCATCCCTTTTTCGTCTTGAAGGCGCGGGGAAACGGTTAGCGGCCGCCTAAAAACGCGGCATTCAGTATCCGGTAACGGCGCAAAACACAGCGGCTCAAAATCATGGGAACCGCGCATCCAAGAACAAATGTGACCGCGCAGATGACCGGATACCGCAGGCTTGTCGCCGCCAGGAGCAGCCCGCCCGTACCCGACACAATAAATGGCTGGTGAATCAGGTATATGTCATAGGAGTAATTCCCCAGCATGGCCAGCGGATTTGCCGCCCTCGCCGCCGTCAGCCTCCTGGCGAACGCAAGCACGGACAGGGAGCCGGCCACGGCGACGGGTATCTCCAGGATCGGGCCCAGGACGCCCCAATCCGCGCATGACGCGCAATAAAGAAGCAGGAACGACGCGCAGAGGAGAGGCAGGCATATCCTGTTCCGCGTCAGCCTGTCGATGACCGTTATATATCTCGCAAGGTTAAAATATACCAGATGCAGCAGCACCTTTAAGACGATAAGCGGCGCGTCTGAACCGGACAAGGCCAGGGTCAGGTAAGCGGCATAAACGGCCAGAAGAAACAGCAGGTTCTTTGCAAGCCCGCGTAAAAGAAACGAAATCAGGAATATAAAAAACAGCGCGTAAACAAACCACATATGATTATCAATATGACCAATGTGGGTAACTATCTGAAACAGGGCCGACGGCAACGGCGTGGGCTCATAGCCGCCCCTGCGGAGCACGTCCGCCAGTAACGGTACCCGAAAGGCCAGATTGATGCCGGCATAAGACAAAATGGAAAAGCTGATATAGGGAAGAATAAGGGCTTTGCATTTTGAGAGCGCAAACCTCTTAAATCCGCGGGTTATGTATTTTTCACGGTTGAGCTCGAAAATATATCCGGAAAGCCCCACAAAAAGCGGCATATGAAAGGAATAAATAAAGCGGAACAATCCGGCGCAAACCGCGCTGTTATTCCGCATTTCCGGCACCACCGTATGCCCGAGCACAACCAGGAGAATGCCAATTCCCTTTGAGATATCGACAAATTTCAGCTTCTTCGGCTTTGCTTCACCCAATCCCGATTCCCCTCTCAGTACGAATTCTGTGGTATTTCCGTATTCTTATTTTTTTATTATCATAACATGTTTAGTTTGGGTTGTAAATCATTCCCTCCTCGCGGCCACGAGTATATCCAATAATTGAAAAAACACAGAGGGTATGATAGAATACAAGATGTTACCTGCTTACCATATATTAGCAGTAATGGCCGCCTTTTCTTATATTTTATTCATATGGAGGAAACCAATGAAAGGGATTATTTTAGCCGGGGGCTCCGGCACGAGGCTCTACCCGATGACAATGGTTACTTCCAAGCAGCTCCTCCCCATCTACAATAAGCCGATGATTTACTATCCCCTCTCTATGTTGATGCTGGCGGGGATTAAAGATATTCTGATTATCTCCACCCCACACGATCTGCCTAACTTTGAAAAGCTCTTGGGTAATGGCTCAAATTATGGAATTAACTTAAGCTATGCGGAGCAGTCCTCTCCGGACGGCCTGGCCCAAGCCTTTATCATTGGAGAGAAATTCATCGGCGGGGACACTTGCGCGATGGTGCTGGGTGACAATATTTTTTATGGCAGCGGTATGAAGAAGCATTTGCAAGGTGCGGCGGAAAAGACAGATGGCGCCACCGTATTTGGCTATTATGTAGACGATCCCGAGCGTTTTGGCGTGGTAGAATTCGATCAGAACGGCCGGGTTATCTCTTTGGAGGAAAAGCCGAAGGAGCCAAAATCCAACTATGTGGTTACAGGCCTGTATTTCTACGATAACAAGGTCTGTGAATATGCAAAGAATTTGAAGCCCTCTCCCCGGGGAGAGTTGGAAATTACAGATCTAAACCGAATCTATCTTGAAAAAGGTAATTTGGATGTAGTGACCTTGGGCCGGGGCTATGCCTGGCTGGACACCGGCACGGTGGATGCGCTCATGGAGGCCGCTGAATTTGTTAAGGTAGTTGAGGGGCGGCAGGGCATCAGCATCTCCGCGATCGAGGAGATTGCGTATAAAAACGGTTGGATCACGGTGGACGAGTTGACGAAAGCCGCCGGGCTGTACGGAAAATCCTCTTACGGTCATCACCTGCGCAATGTGGCCGAAGGCAAAATATTGTATTAAAAAGGACAAGTAGCGATGAAGCTTTTAATTACCGGAGCCAACGGGCAGCTTGGCCGGGAGCTGCAACGAATTTTAAAAAGCGGCGAATCGGAGCTGGGGCCAATTCCCCAAGCGTTGCGGAACGCGGAGATTACCGCGATTGATATTGACGCACTGGATATCGCCGACACCGCCGCGGCTCTCTCTTTTATTGAAAAGGACAAGCCCGATGTACTATTAAACTGCGCGGCGTTTACAAACGTCAATGCCTGTGAGGACAACCGGGAAACCGCCATGAAGGCCAATGCTATAGGCCCCAGAAACCTGGCTATGGCGGCGCGGCGGATTGGCGCGAAGCTGATTCACGTATCCACCGACTATGTTTTCTCCGGGGATGAAGCGGGGCAGCGCGCCGAGTGGGATATATGCGCGCCGCAAAGCGTCTATGGCTATTCAAAATATCTGGGGGAACAATATGTCCGGGAATTCTGTGACCGCCGCTTCGTCGTCCGGGTAGCCTGGCTTTATGGCTATGTGGGCGGAAACTTCGTAAAGACGATTCTGAAGGCGGGCAGGGAGCTGGGACAGCTAAAGATCGTCAACGACCAATACGGAAACCCCACCAGCGCGGCGGACGTTGCCCATCATCTGCTGAAGCTCGCTGTAACGGAGGAATATGGGATATACCACTGCACCAACAACGGCACCTGCTCCTGGTACGACTTTGCCTGTGAGTTTGTGCGGCTGGCCGGTTTTCCCTGCAATATTATTCCGATCAGGACAGAGGAATATCCCGCGCCGGCGAAGCGCCCCGCCTATTCCTCCCTGGATAATCAGATGCTCCGCTGTACGGTGGGGGATGAGATGCGGGATTGGAAGGACGCCATTGCGGCATATATGGCCCACTATGACAAGGAAAGCGGGGAAATTAAGCCTTGAAAACATATCTCGTTACCGGGGGCGCCGGCTTTATCGGTTCCAATTATATCATCTATATGCTGAACAAATATCAGGACATCAAGATCATCAATCTTGATGCCCTGACCTATGCCGGAAATCTGGAAAACCTCAAAGAGGTGGAAAAGCGCTCCGCCTATACCTTTGTACAGGGCGATATCTGCGATAAGGCTCTTGTGGAAAGGTTGTTCCGGGATTATAAGCCCGACTGCGTTATCAACTTTGCGGCAGAGAGCCATGTAGACCGTTCCATTACCGACCCGGAAATCTTCGTGAAAACGAATGTGCTGGGCACCCTGAGCCTGCTGAACATCGCCAAGGCTGCCTGGCAGACCGGGGAGGATCAGTACCGGGACGGCGTCAAGTTCCTACAGGTGTCAACCGACGAGGTATACGGCTCACTGGGCGAGACAGGCTGCTTTATGGAGACAACGCCACTGGATCCCCACAGCCCTTACGCGGCCAGCAAGGCGTCCGCCCAGCTACTTGTCAAGGCCTATGCCGATACCTACAAAATGCCGGTGAACATTACCTGCTGCTCCAACAACTACGGACCCTTCCAGTTCCCGGAAAAACTGATTCCTTTAATTCTTAACAATACCCTTCAACATAAGAGCCTGCCGGTCTATGGCGACGGCAAACAGGTTCGTGACTGGCTGTATGTGGAGGATCACTGCAAGGCTATCGACATGGTTGTGCATGCAGGCCGGCTGGGCGAGGTATATAACATCGGAGGCCATAACGAGCGCTGCAACATAGATATTGTCAAGATCATCGTTAATTATGTTCGGGAGCATGTGGATAGCACGGTGGGTGAAGATCTGATCCGGCATGTCACCGACCGCAAGGGCCACGACCGCCGCTACGGCATCGACCCGGAGAAGATCAAAAACGAGCTGGGCTGGTACCCGGATACTCCCTTTGACAAAGGTATCAAGCTGACCCTTGACTGGTATCTGGGCCATAAGGAATGGATGGAACGGGTTACCAGCGGGGCCTATCAGGAATATTATAATGAAATGTATAAAACCAGATAAAAAGGTGTAAAAACATGGGGAAATTTAAATTTACCGAGACAGGAATAGAGGGGTTAACCGTAATCGAACCCACGGTTTTTGGAGATGACCGGGGCTGCTTTATGGAGACTTGGAATTACCGGGAATTCGAGGCAGCCGGTCTGGATATGAATTTTGTGCAGGACAATCAGTCAAAATCACGAAAGGGTGTTTTGCGGGGGCTTCACTTCCAGAAAAAGAACCCTCAAGGAAAGCTTGTCAGGGTAATCGGCGGAGAGGTATTTGATGTGGCGGTCGATATTCGCAAAGGCAGCAAAACCTTTGGAAAATGGCATGGCGTGATGCTTTCTGCGGAAAATAAAAAGATGTTCTATGTGCCGGAAGGATTTGCGCACGGTTTTTTGGTCACCTCCGATGAAGCGGAGTTTGTGTATAAATGCACGCGATATTACGATCCAATGGATGAGGAGGGTATTATTTGGAATGATGCCGATGTCGGGGTTGCCTGGCCGGAGATCGGAACGCCGCCAATCCTCAGTGAGAAAGACCAAAGGCTCGGTTCATTTAAAAGCGGCGGATAGTCCATTTCCTGCGCCGGCAAAACACTCTGGGCTCCTGTCGCATCTACCGTATTCGACCGGGATTGACAAAAAAATATTTTTTTGTTAACATGACTCTGTGTGTGATTGGGATTTTTTGCCTCGGCGGCCTTCGTATATCCCATCCTGCGCCTTCGGCGCGCGGGAAGGCGGCGCTTGCCGCAGAACATCAAATTATAAGAAAAAGGGATCGTGACGAATGGACAAGTATTACCCGGCGCTGATTAAAAAAATCTGGCTCATACTGTTGCTGGCCGTGCTGGCTGCGGCCGCGACTCATTTTTTATACGGGAGCTTAACGACTCCGCGGTACAGCGCATCCGCGGGGATTTATGTTTCAAGAAGGACGATTGACGCAAACGGTATGGAGACGGTTTTGTACAACGACCTGTTAAGCGGCGAGCTGGCCGTGGCCGACTGCAAGATCCTCATACCCGGCATTCCCATACTGGGCCAGGCCTCGGAGAATCTGGGCTATGATTATGAAGAGCTAAAAAAATACATAGGGGTGTCCGTGGGCGGAAGCCCGCGGGTGATCAACGTTTCCTATACCGATTTGGACGGGGAAAAAGCCGCGGCGGTTGTTCGGAACGTTCTGGACGTCTTTTTTGAAAACGCGGGGGAATATTTCCCCAACACGAGGTTCGAGCTGATTGAGGATGTTTCGGTCAGCTTGTCCGGAACGAAAATTTCCTTCTATACCGTAGGCGCCGGGATTTTGGGCGCCTGTGCCGCGGTGGCCGTCATACTGCTTTCCGTAAATGTTAAAGCCCGGCGGGAACGCGCCTTTCCGCCCCCTTCCCGTTGACGCCGGGCGGGGTTCCCCGCGGCGTCATCTGACGGATTTATGTACGCCGCGATCCCCCGGGGGATCGCGGGAAAATCAGCTTGGACAGGCAGGTTAGCATGCAAAAAGATCAAACAACCATATTGGACATGTTTCCATTCGCGATTATATTCCTGTGCCTGGCGGCGGTATGCACAATATCCAACCCGCTTGTTTTCTTGCTGTCGTCGGCGGGAATCCTGATGGCTACCCTGACCGTTTTATTTCCGCATATGCTGAATTGCGCGTTTTTGTTCGCGCTGGCCCTGGCCCCCAAATATGCGGGCGTCAAGCTCAGCGCGGCGTTGCCGGATATTACGCTGTCCCGCATCATGATCGCGTATTACCTGTTTTTTTCCATCCTACTGAACAGAAAGACCATCCTTGAAAACCTTAAAAAACAAAAGCCGGACGCGCTTAACCTTGCCATCATTTTTTTTCTGGCCACCAATATCCTGGTTGTCCTCAGCCACGGGAACGGGCCCGCGTTTAAAAAGTTTATCGGGGTTCTCATTGAAAACATTGTCCTTTTTTACGGGGTATTGCTCAATATAAAGGACGGCAGGGACGCGCGCAGATGCTTCGACGCCCTTCTGGCCGCGGCGGTTGTGATCGGGATTTTCGGCATAGCGGAGTTTATCACCGGGGTAAACGCGTTTACATCCCTGGGCGGCATCGGGGATATTGAATCCGTAATTGACACCAACAGCAGGCTGCGGATGGGATATCATCGGATATATGTTACCTTCTCCCATCCCATCGCCCTGGCGGAGTATGTTTTGATGCTGCTGTTTCCGGCGCTGGGCTTTTTTCTGGAGGAAAAAAAATCCCTGAAAAAATCCTATTATTTTATGCTTGTATGCCTGCTGACCCTTACCCTGCTCCTCACGTTGTCCCGGGCTCCCATAGGATGCGCCGCCGGGGGGATGCTGCTGTTTTTTATAGTCATAAAGAAGGAGCAAAAGATCGGGCTTCTTAAAATATTCGCGGTGGCCGCAGCCGCCCTGCTGCTGTTAATTGTCTCGGGGGAGGCTCCCAGGTTCCTGACGGAGGGGATATCCTCCCTATTCCTATCCCTCACCGGGCAGTATGTCGGTGATTTTTCCGTCCGCGGCGGGAATATCCAGCCCTTCGACAGGAGGCTGAGCCTCATCCCCCTGACTCTGGACATCATCAAGGGGAATGAGCTTCTGGGCGCGGGCCTGGCTTATTTTGGAACCCATAAGTATTTCGCCTTTAATTACCAGGTGGATCCTTACCAAAAGTATCAGCTGCTGTCTATCGATAATTTCTATTTATTTAAAATCATCGAGGGCGGCATTCTGGGGGTGCTGGGATATCTGGCCGCGTTTGCCTCGGTATTTGCTTTGGCGCTGAAAGCGGTTATAAACAAGGCCAGGGGATACTCCGGCAGCCTGCCCGCCCAAGGCTTTTTGGTGTCGGTGACCGCGTATTTTATCTGCCTGTTTTCCGCCGACGAGCTTGGCACCATCAAGATATTTTGGGTTGTCTCCGCCGTTTTCGCGGCATGGGCCGGGGCGGAAAACGGGGCCGCCCAAGCGGTAGATCAGGTTAAGAACCTTCCCCGGGAGAAAAGATGAAAATAGGAACGCAAAAAATGAAACTGCTACATATCAGCTACGATTATCCGGATGCTTTCAACCCGAATAAGACCTCGGCGGTGAAGGATCTTCTCACCGCGACGGCGGGCGGCATGCAAAACGACTGCGCCAGCCTCAACCGGGTTTCCCAAAAGAGCCGCGAAATCTCCGGCGGGGACGGCGGGATAAGATACGCCGCGGTATTCGGCCTCCCCATGGGGCTGAATTTCCGTTCCTTCCTGAAACGGTCCTGCCGCGCGGTGGAGGGGATGGGCTTTGACATTTCTTCCTATGATCTGCTGTTCGCGCACAAAATGACCTTTGAGGGTCCTGTGGCCCATTCTCTGAGCCGCAAATACCGGGTGCCCTTTGCCCTCGGCGTCATGCAGACGGACATCCGGGTACTGAGGGCGCGCCCCGATCTGAGGAGCCGCTATAAGAAAATAATAAGGGAATCCGCCGGCATGGTGGTTGCCGTCCACTGGCTGCGCGGGGCGCTCCGGGATGTTTTGGGGCGGGAGTTTTTCGATTCCCATGTCCTTCCCCGGCTGCATTTTTCCCCTTACATAGTCCGGCAGAACCGGTATCTGTTTAAGGAAGAGGATAACGGAAGGTTCGCCTGTGTGGTTTCCATGCGCAAGGATTACTATAAGGTTAAAAACATGAAGCGCACCATCCTCGCCTTTCAAAAAGCCGGAGAGCTTGCCGGAAAACCCTTCCCCCTGGATATCTACGGCGACGGCCCCGAAATGAAGCTTGTGGAAGAAAATATCCGCGCCCTGGGTATGGGGGACAGCATAAAGCTTCCCGGGCGGGTGCCCAACGAGAAGATCCTTGACGTACTGTCCGGATACAGGGCGTTTTTGCTTTGCAGCTTCCCTGAAACCTTTGGCATGGTATATATCGAGGCCTTGCGCGCGGGAATCCCCATCATTTTTTCCCGCGGCACGGCTGTGGACGGTTTTTTTGAGGATTACGGCTGCCAGATTAAGGCCGGCCACCGTTCGGTGGACAGCATCACCCAAAGCATACTGGACATGGACGCCCAGTGGAAGGGGAAGAAGGCGGGCGTGAGGCGGTTGCAGGAAAGCGGCGCCCTCGACGCTTTCCTGGAGGAATCCGCCGCGGGGCATTACGCGGCGGTACTGACCGGGATAGCCCGAAGCGCCCATGGGATCGTATAAGATACAAAAGAATCCAGTATTCCCTGGCAAACGCTGTTGGCGCGGTTCTTTGCGGAATGCCCTCGGATATATTGCAAAAAGGAGCTTCTATGGAAAACGAAAAAAAGAAAAAGCTATGCCTGTCCTGTTCGGCAGGCGGGCATCTGACGCAGCTGACGCAGCTGAAATCCTTTTACGCGCAATACGATTATTTCTTTATTACGGAGGACATTCCCATTACCCGGGAAATGTCCCGCAGGGAAAAGGTACGCCTGTTAAAGCTTATCAACAGAAAAATGTGGAACTTCGGGCTTTTATTCGTTTACAACACGGCGCTGGCCTTTTTCTATCTGCTCCGGGAAAGGCCGGACGTTATTATCAGCACGGGAGCGCTTAGCACGGTTCCGGTATGCTACCTCGGGAAGCTGATGGGGAAAAAAGTCGTATTTATCGAAAGCTACGCAAAGGTGACCTCCCCCACCCTTTCGGGAAGGCTGGTATATAAAATCGCGGATTTGTTTATCGTCCAGTGGGAAGAGCTCCGCGCGCATTATCCAAAATCGGTATATGGGGGGAGCATCTATTGATTCTGATAGCGTTGGGAACCCAGGGCTTCCAGTTTGACCGGCTGCTTATCAAGATAGACGAGCTGGTTGGCTCGGGATGCATTAAGGAGCCTGTTATGGCCCAGACCGGGCGTTCGCCCTATATACCCAAAAACTACGAACATAAAGGCTTCTTCTCGTCCGAGGAGTTCGACGGCCTCCTGTCCGGGTGCTCCCTGCTTATTACGCACGCGGGCACGGGGACGCTGGTGGGGGCGCTGAAAAAAGGAAAACCGGTGATCGCCGTCCCCCGGAGGAGCAAATACGGCGAGCATGTAGACGATCACCAGCTGGAGATTGTCAAGGTTTTCGTGGACAGCGGAATGGTTCTGTGCGCCGGGGAGATGGATGAGCTGGAGGGCGTCATCGAGGCGGCAAGGGAGTTCCGGCCCCGGCCCTTTGTAAGCGGACGGGAAAAAATTATCGGCCTGCTTGAGGATTTTATTTCAAAGCTGTAATGGGAAACCGCGTTTGTGCAAGGTACAAGCGCGGTTTCCCATTATTGCAATCCCAGCACCCGGCGGAGGATATTGTTTAGGGGTGCGAAGGACTTGCGGCCAACTTGTATTTTACAAGCTGTTGTGGTAAAATTACCTTGATTGCATGGCATATGCCGATAAAAAACCGGAGAGGTCTATCAGGCTCAGCTTAATTTATTGGGCCTGCCGTCAATATGAATGAATAAGCAGGAACAATATAAAAATCTTCTTAAATTTGTGTCCATTCTCTTGATATGGAGTATTCAAGTGGGGATTTGGGCCTACTTTTGGATGGGCGAATACGCCGAAGAAATTATGCGTCCCTTTGGATATAAGGGAAACTGGCTGGTGCTGGCGGTTTACGGCATAATTTCCTTTTTCTTTACAAGCATCTACGGGGGGTACCGGGTTGGATATTACCGCCGGGAGGATGTTATTTTATCCGGGTTTATCTCCATTGTGTTCACCAACGTCATCACCTATTTACAAACCTGCCTTGTGGGCCGCGCCATTATGGAGGTAAGTCCCTTTATCTGGATGACGGCCGCGGATACCATTGCGCTTTTAATATGGGCGGTCGCCGCCTGCGGAGTGTATGGAAGGGTTTTTCCGCCTCATAAAATGCTGCTGGTTTACGGCGGGAACACCCTGGCGACCAACCTTGTGCAAAAAATGTCCGGGCGGACTGAAAAGTTTCATATCCAGGAATCCGTCAGCATAGACAGCGGACAGGATACCGTGAAGGAAAGGATAGTAAACTACCCGTCGGTTATTTTATGCGACGTCCCCGCCGGGAGCCGCAACTCCCTGATTAAATTCTGCTTTGAGAAGGACATCCGGGTCTATACCACGCCGAAAATATCGGATATTCTAATCCGCTCCGCAGAAAATATTACCCTTTTTGATACGCCGCTGCTGCTGAACCGCAACAGGGGATTAAGCCTGGAGCAACGGTTTTTTAAAAGACTGGTGGATATTGTCTTTGCGGTTGTCATGCTGGTCGTGACCTCACCCTTCATGCTGGTGGCCGCCGCCGCCGTCAAGCTGGAGGACGGCGGGCCGATAATCTACCGGCAAACCCGCCTGACCCAGCATGGGCGGGTTTTCTCCGTGTATAAATTCCGTTCCATGATCGTTGACGCGGAGGGAAAAACCGGCGCGCAGCTTTCCCCGGAGGACGATGAGCGGATAACCAGGGTTGGCGGGATTATGCGCAAATTCAGAATCGACGAGCTGCCCCAGCTTTGGAACATTTTAACCGGCGCCATGAGCGTCGTCGGCCCCCGGCCGGAGCGGCCGGAGCTGGTGGCGGAATATACAAAGGACATGCCGGAATTCGGATACCGCCTGAAGGTAAGGGCGGGGCTGACGGGATACGCGCAGGTAATCGGAAAATACAACACGACGGCTTATGACAAGCTGAAGATGGATTTAATGTATATCGCCGGGTATTCGCTGATTCTGGATTTTAAAATTATGTTCATGACCTTTAAGATTTTGTTCCTAAATTAAATGTTAAATAGCGCCGTCGCTGGATAGGGACGGAGCTTTTTAATAGAGTGTCATGGTTTTACGACATATTTCACCTTTCCGAGATTCGATCCATGTGACATATTCTGAATTTGTGTCATATGGGTATGGCCTAATGAAATACGGCGGGGGGCGAGAGCCTCCCGGGAAAAAATGAATAATCAAGGTGTCGCCCTTGGCGGCAATATTTTTGATTATTCATCCGCGAAATATGTCAATCCGTGGCGCGGCGGCAGCAACAAAAATAACGGAAGGGGCGCATCCCTTCCAGGAAAAGAGGATCATATGTCGGAAAAATCATACGCGGATCCAACCGCGCTGGGCCTGTTCGGCCTGGCCATCGTTACCCTGGTGGCCTCCAGTCAAAAGCTGGGGCTGGCTACCGGTGTCTCCTATCTGATTCCATGGGAAATCTTCTTAGGCGCGGCGGCCCAAATCGTGGCGGGTATCCTTGATTACAAAAAGAAAAATATATTCGGAGGCACGGCGTTTTTCGCCTACGGCCTGTTTTGGATGGCTATGGCTCTGTCGGCGCTCATCAATACGGGCAGCCTGGGGGAGGCTTTGCAATCCGGCGTGGATACCCGGGAGATGGGCTTCGCCTTTATCGGGTATCTGATTCTCACCATATTCCTCACCATCGGCGCGACCGAAACCAACAAGGTGCTGTTTTTTATATTTTTGTTTATCTGCTTCCTGTTTTTGGGGCTGTCGGTAAGCACCTTTGCTACAGAGGGCGGGGTACATACGGCATTCCACAAGATTGCGGCGGTTTCGGAGATGATTATCGCCCTGTTGTCCTTCTATGGCAGCGGCGCAAACGTTCTGAACAATCATTTTGGCCGGAGCTTTCTTCCTATCGGAAAGCCCTTTGGCATATTTGTAAAGCGCTGAATATGCAGCAAGGTTAACGCCGCCATATGGGCGGCGCGCGGCGTTCGCCGCGACTTAAAAACGCTTTAGCGTTTTTAAGTTAACCAGCTATAAAATATAGACCGCAAGCAAGGGGGCGATGGATAATCGCCCCCTTAGACTGTGCCACGGGGTGAGCCGGCGGCAGTAATCGAACAAGCAAACGGGCTGTTTCCGAATTCGGAAGCAGCCCGTTTGCTTGTTCGCGTCACTCGATAATCCTCAATTCCCTTGCCTTTAACACCGCGTCCATCGAGTTGTTCACATCCAGCTTGGCATAGGCGGCGGACGCGTGGGATTTTACCGTGTGAATGGTAAGCCCGGTTTCCTCCATGATCTCCGTGTACTTATACCCCTTGGACAGCAACGTGAGAACCAGCCTTTGCTGCTTCGACAGCTTGACAGGCTTTGCGTTGATATGGCCGGCAATCCCTTTATGCCGCCGGGACTGCTCATAGGCCGCAATGGTAACCTCGTTTAAGTACCGGGCCTGCAACGGGCCGTTATAGTTTTCTTTTTTGAGCTTTAATATGATTTTTTTGAGAACCGGTAAAATCGATGCCCCCTCATCAGAGATCACGCGCACAAAGCCATGCTCCTGCATGGCGGTTAACACGGTCTCCAATATATCCTGCGCTTCCTGCCGGTTACCCAGCGCCCATTCCAAAACCGCTTGCAGCACGCTTGCCTCGGCTATGTCCAGCGGCCGTTTGAAATCCGTTCCCAGTTGTTTCAGCTTTAAAATATGCCTCCTGGCCTTATCTGCCTGCGCAAGAACCATATAAGCCCTTGCCGTCGTAAAATGCTGGAAAATTCTATATAGCTCCAAGCGCTCGGACTCGACGACAAAGTAATTTTCAAGCCACGCCTTGGCGGCGGACTGATCGCCGTTCATAAGTAAAATGTTCGTTTTATACGCCATAAAGTTAGGGCGCAAATAATGTGCCCCGCTGCTTTCGATATAGCTCTCCGCTTGATTCACCATTTCGCTGAAGCGCTTTTCATTTCCCGCGGCATGGTAAACCGCGGCTTGATGGAGGTAGGCGGAATACATGATTTCCGGAGGCGTATCCTTTTTGATAAGGCCCGCGCAAAGCTCCGCTTTTTCCGCCGCTTCCCTCAGCCTGTTTTGCTCCAGGAGAAGCCCCGCGGATGCGCAAGCCAAAAGGAGCTTGCTTTTTTCCTTAAGCAAAGCGCCATAGGTTACCCGCGCCTTTGCCATCAATTCCTCATCCCGCACCTCGTAATAATCCCGGTTGCTTCGATGCAGAAAGGGCATTTGAAGGGTTATGGAGGCGCCCTGCGGGGTTTTGCTCACATAAGTGATGGGCGGGAGCTGCGCAAACTGCCCCACCTGTTTTGAAAAAGGGGTTCTGTGGTCAAGGCTTATGAGCAGATAGCTCGCCTCTAAAAACTGCGGGAATTTTGCCGCGATTACCGGCAGGTGATGATACAGCTTGTCCAGGTAATATTCCATCTTTTTCGCGTTGCCGCACATTTGGTTAAGCCAAATGTGCGCCGAATACAAAAACGGATACTGGTCGCAGATATATTCGGGTAAAGCGTCCTGGTTAAATGTCTTTGAAAAATTCACATATTCCGTCAGGGACGGGCTTGTATATTGAAAAAAGCCATGCATCATCTGCACGATCATCTTGGAATCCTCGCTCTTTATGGCATGCTTTCTGCCTGTAAGATACTCGCCGCGGCTTACATAATACTCCGCCGCCTGCTTGTGAACTTCTTTTATGGAAAGCTCCCTTTCCTTTGCCTGATTTCTCAAAAACTCCAAAAATAAATGGTGATAGCTATAAGTATCACCCCCATGGCAGATTACAAATAAATTGGACGCATGGAGCCGGTCAAGGATATCCTTACTGTCTGTCCTGCCTGTCAGCCTATCCGCAAGCTCCGGGGTTATCTCGTCGACGATAGCCGTTTTCAGCATAAAGCCCTGCAGATCCTCATCCCATGTATCCCAAATCTGCGTTTTTATATAATTCTCTAAAATATGCCCGCCGTTTTGGCGGAGCTCCATTTTACCGCTCTTGGCCAAAGCGTTTACGCCGATAGCCCAGCCGCCTGTAACGGCGTGGACGGCCGATGCCTCCCCCTCTGTAATAAAATGCCCATATCCGCCAAAGTATTTTCGTATTTCTTCTTTTGAAAAAGCAAGCTCCCTGGCTGTAATAAGGCCGGATTTCTCCGCCCCGATAGCTGATATATATTCCTCAGCCACCTCGTTGCGCGTTAAAATCAGCGTTATAAAGGACATGGGCAGCCTTTTACGCACAAGAAGCCCGGATTTTCGTATTTCCTTATTGGTCACAAGGTGCATGTCGTCAAGCACCAGTGCGTATAGCTTTTCGTCAGGGACAAATTCAGACAAAAAGCTGATGGTATGCTCCACCGGCGAGGATGCAAACGCGGGATTTTTAAGTATATCCGCCATAGCCTTATTCTTCGGCTGAATGGATAATATGGCGGTGCAAAATAATTTATAAAAAATGGATGGCGCGTTATCGTAGCCGTCAAGCCCTATCCAAATAAATTTGCGCCCGGAATTGTTTAACCACAAAAGTGTGGAGACGGTTTTGCCGTAACCGGCGGGCGCGGATACAAAAATCACCCGTTTGTCCGATTCCCGGTGAAACGTATTTAAAAGCTCATGGCGCGGCGCGCAAACCTCCGGCAATTTGATGGTCGCGAATTTATCGTTTAACAGATGCGTGTTGTTCATTTATAAACAAACCCCCTTTGTTTTTCATTATAATTTTTTTTATGTATCTTGCAATAATTTTTTGCTATGTATGAGGTATTTTTCCCATTTTTGAGGGAAAAATTTATAAACTTTAAAAAATTCTCATACATCTAATTTTATTTACAATTACTGTAAAAAAATAATTTTTATTTTCTCATACACGGCTAATTTTATTTTCAGATATAAGATCCTACAATGATTATGTGAAAGTATTATCATGCAAGGGTGGTGTTTATATGACAGAAAAAATTCTCCAAAGCAGCTTCGATTTTTCCATCCGGCTGATCGAGCTTGTCAAGTATTTAAAGGATGAAGGCAGGGAGTTTCCTCTGTCGGAACACCTGCTTATATGCGGTAACGGCATCGGGGTAAATCTTAGCGTTGCGAAAATGTCCGCCGCGAAGGAGCGGGCGGCAAAATTGGGGCAGGCGTTGGCCTGTGCGGTGGAGTGCGGGCATTTGCTGAAGCTGATGGCAAAAACCGGATATATGACCGAGCAGCAAAGCGTGCCGCTTCGGGAGGATTGCTCTTATCTGATCAATATGATCGATGGTGTTAAGAATAAAAAAAACCCACCGTAAATTGACTGAAAACTACTCCCGCCTCAAATCCAATAAAATCAAGGATGTAATTCTGCTTTACATTGCAAGATAAAGTGGGGTACCTATTCATGAAAGAAGAGCAACTAAAAATACAAATGCTGGGTGGGTTCCGCATCAGTGCGGGCGAGAACGCGGTGACGGAGATTTCCAAAAGAGCCCCCAAGCTCTGGAGGGTGCTCCAATATTTGATTGTCTTCCGCCATAAAACCGTTTCGCAGGATGAGCTGGTTTCCGCCATATGGCCGGAAAACGAGGGCGGAGACCCCGGCAGCGCGATGCGTAACATGATGTTCCGCCTCCGATCCGCGCTTGCGTCCAGCGGGATACCTTTTGGAACGGAAATGATTTTGCACAGCGGCGGAGGGTACTCCTGGAACAACCTCCTGGATTGCACGATGGATTTCGAGGAGTTTGAAAAGCTGTACAATCGGGCCTGCGCCGACGATATTACAAAACAGGCGAGGATTGAAACGCTATTACAGGCAATCGACCTTTATAAAGGGGATTTTTTGCCAAACGCAAGCTGTGAAATGTGGGCAATGCCCATAGCAAGCTATTACAGGGCCATGTATTTCAAATGCGTGCATATCATTTTGGAGCTGCTTTTGGAGCAAAAAAGCTATTCCCAGGCAGAAATGGTCTGCAAGAAAGCGCTGCTCCTCGACCAGTTTGATGAAAAAATCCATGAATATCACCTGCGTTCCCTTATTGGGCAGAAAAAGCAGGCGGCGGCCCTTGCCGAATATCAAAAAACAACCACCTTGTTTTATGAGGAGCTGGGTGTGAATCCATCGGAGTCCCTGCGCTCGGTTTATCTGGATATTCAAAAGATGAACCGTGACAGCAACTGCGCGCTGGAAGACCTGATGAAGGAATGGATTCAGTCCGCCGATTTTCCCGGCGCTTATTTTTGTGAATATGGCGTGTTCAAAATTATATACCAGCTTGAGGCGCGCTCCGTGGCGCGTTCCGGCAAATCCATCTACACTGTTTCTATTGTGATAAAGGATGACATAAAAAAGAGCAAGAAGGCCGAGGCGGTTATGCCCAACCTTCAGAATATTATTCAAAACAGCCTTCGCAAGGGGGATGTGTTTACGCGCGCCGCCCCCAACCAGTGTGTGCTGATGCTGCAAGGCCTCACCTACGAAAACTGCAAAATGCTGTCTAAAAGGATTTTGCGCGCGCATAACCAAAAGCACCGCGCCTATCCTCTGGAAATAAGCATCAGGCCCATAACCCCCATCAGTTAGCTTGATGGGGGTATTGAATTTTTGTTAGTTTTTTTTCATTTTTTTTTATTTATTGTTATAAATCTAACAGCAAACTAATTATCGCCGTATATAGTGGGTTGTAAGGTATAAAAAATGGCGAAGGGAAGCAGTGTGGGGATGACTGTAAACGCAAGTCCGGTTACCGCGATGTCACTCAAAATGAGGGTCTGTGTGGATACGCACGGAAATGGCGGACTGGCCGGCACCCTGTACAGTCAGTTTTTACAGGAACCGTTTGTATTTCAGGATATTGTTCAGCTTATAGACAAGATGGATGGAATTTATGACTCTTGTTCCTTTCCCCAGGCATTTTTGTCACAACGAACTTTTAACATCGGCAAACCAAGCCGCCGTGTCCTTCAAAAGGAGGGGGTCAGGTATATGATACAGGAAGCCATGCCGGATGTGCAAGGCTCAAAGGGCACCTTTATGGTAACGGTTCAATTCCGGCAGAATGCAACCTGGCAGGGAACCATTGTGTGGACGGAAAAAAATAAGAAGCAGCATTTCCGCAGTGCCTTGGAAATGCTCAAGCTAATGGACGAGGCGCTCGCCGCGGAATCGGATAAGGAGGAAACGGCAGGCTGGGAATAATCAGACATTATAAAAAGTGAGGAGAGATTTTATGAAAGCAAGGCGAATATTAAGCATGCTTTTGGCGGTGGTGATGATGTTCACTGTGCTGCCGGCGAGTGTGTTTGCGGTGGATGGTTCGTCCTACATTGCGGGGGAGGGCGAGATCCCAATCCCCGGCCATTTCACGGCGACTAAAACCGTGGTTTCCGGCGGAAGTGAACCCAGCTTAAAGGATGGCCAGGTTTGGGTCGGCAAGACCGCCGCGCCCATAGACGACGCCAGCGGCAGCTTTAAGATTACCCTGACCGTGAAGGGCAAAAAGTTCACGGATAAGGATAAGGGTGCGTCGAAAGACCCGGTGACCGGCCCCGTTATTGTCACGGATGTAATAGGCGAGGGGTTTGCCCCGGTGGACGAAACCTTAGAGGGAAAAGCACTCAAATGTGAGGGTGCGAATATTACTTGGGAAGTCCCGGCTAACAAGGTTGTGGAGGGACAAAGCGTCAGCTTTGACGTTGCCTTGAAAACCGGCTGGAAGGCAGACACCGAGTATTATACCAACGAGGCGGCTTCCGCAACGTTTGCGCCTGTAAAGGGCAATTTGTATTATTGGACGATGTTTGAGGTTGAAGAGGTCAACTATACGGTAAACGACCCCAACTGGGGTAAAAATAAAATAGTTGCGGTCACAATAGTCGATAACGACATAAAGGATAACAGCGGAAACCCTTTCAAGCTGCGCATAGTTAGTAATAACGACATAAGCGACGGCCAAACCAGAACCCTGCCTGACCGCTTTAATGGAAGACAGCTTACGGTTTCATGCAAGATTGAAAATATTACAGAAGTAATTGGCGGCATTACCTATACAAAAAAATATATATTAACTGTACATGACCTGCCGGTGGCAGGCAGCGATACCGTCTATGAGGTGCTTGTTGATAATCATGGCGGCAACGAAAGCAAAACGTTGCTTGGCAAAAGCACAGTGTATAAGGATTATGAACACAAAAAAGGATTCGATTGGGACGGCGATAAGGTTGTAGAGCAACTCGACGGCAAGGGTGTAATAGCCCTTACGGCGAAACTCTATACCGTTACCTATGAGGACGGTGTTGAGGATGAAGAGATCGATGTACCTCGCGACGACAACACGTATTACGCAGGCTACACGGTAGTGGTTTCCAGCCCTCACCCTGTCCGCACGGGCTACACCTTTACCGAATGGATCACCACAGATGTAACCGGATCCGAATGGGGTTATCGTATGGGTGACACCTTTGAGATGCCTGGTAATAATGTCACACTGACTGCGCAATGGGAAGTGAGCAGCGATTACAGCTACACGGTAGAATACCGCAAGGACAGCGCTACCGGAACCGAGCTGCTGAACGCCAAGACCGTGCCCGACAGGACGTTTGATGTAACCTACTATGAAACCGCGCCCAGCATTACC
>Ga0153996_1000399_pt1 | contig 19788 bp, 19 predicted proteins | sample TSNC080MetaG_FD_104728 | JGI IMG/M metagenome (GOLD analysis project Ga0153996, IMG submission 104728) | Attine ant fungus gardens microbial communities from North Carolina, USA - TSNC080 MetaG | ecosystem: Host-associated > Fungi > Mycelium > Unclassified | place: USA: North Carolina, Lumber...
ACCAGATTACGAGAAATAGCTGCCCATAGTGCAGGGGGGTCACGGGGGCCCTCCCCCGTGGGAATTTTGGTTACTTTTGTTCCTCCAAAAGTAACTGCCCGTCGCGGCATGAGCGACATGCCAACCCGTGGCACTGCGGCTGGCATAGTGCGCGGCGACAGCGGAAAAACGAAGCGGCGGACCCTGACTAAACACGGTAGTCAGATTCCATTTAAAAATAATATCAGTATATGTCCCGGGCTGTGCAGCTATGCCTGCCGGAAGCAAGAATCCGGCAGCCGGGTGACCTGGGCCCTGCCGAGGATATCCCGGCGTCCGTAGTCAAAGAGGAGAAAACGGGGCGGGCCGTCCCCGGTGGCGGGATCCCAGGGAAACCGCTCCACATGGAGCTGTTTTGCGTCCCGGCCCCGGTAAAAGGCGGCAATCTCCTTCCGGTGGGGAGCGGAGATATTCACATCCGCCCACAGGGGGAGCCGCCGGATTTTTTCATGGAGGGCCATGTCATATTTACACAGCCATTTTGCCCGCGGGGTTATCGGAATGCCCCGGTCTTGCATAAATTCCCCCAGTAGCTGGTAATGCCCCACCTTGTCCGGCGGCGCGGCGTCATAACCCTTCCGCTCCCAAAAACCGGCCAGCGCGGCGTAGAATTCAAAGGGGGAGGGGAAGCAGTCCGGCAGGAACGCCACCAAGTGGGAAAAGCGCCCCGAATTGTAGTAGATATCCAGCATTTTTTCCACCTGCTCCAAATGGATGAGCTGGGAAAAGGTGAGCCATTTGGTGGATAGCACCTGATAGGGGGCCAGGGCGCGGTATTGCAGGCCGTAGGCGGCGGCGTTCGCTTCCATGGCCGAGCCGCGCAGCACCTTGAGAAAGCCCAGCTGCAGCTGGGCGGGCGCCAGCGCGTATACCTCATTGAAGGAGCACACGAAGCTCTCAAAGTCCTCCTCCGGGAGCCCGGCGATGAGATCCAGGTGGAGGTGGATGTTTCCGGGCTTTTGGAGCCGCCGCACCATGGCGAACAGGCGCTCCGTATTTGCGGGGCGGTTTATTTCCCGCAGGGTATCCGGGTTGGTGGACTGGACGCCGATTTCAAACTGAAACAGCCCGGGCCGCGCACCGGCAAGCAGGCCGGTCATCTCCTCGTCCAGCAGCTCCCCTGCCAGCTCGAAATGAAAATTGGTGACCCCGTTGTCCCGCTCCATCAGGAAGCGCCAGATGGCAAGGGCGTGGTTTCTGTCGGCGTTAAAGGTGCGATCCACCAGCTTCACCCGGGGTACCCCGGCATCCAGGAAGCGTTCTAAATCCGCGAAAACCAGCGGCAGGCTCCGCCGGCGCACTCCCGGCCGGATGGAGGAAGCGCAGTAGCTGCACCCAAAGGGGCAGCCCCGCATGCTTTCGTAGTAAACCACCCTGCCTGCCAGCAGAGACAGGTCGGCGTAGGGGAAAGGGAGGGCGTCCAGTGGAGGAGGGGGGGCGTCCGGAGTGTCCAGGATGGTATTCCCCTGCCGGAAGGTAACACCGGAGCAGGAAGCGGGCGGCACCCCGCCCAGCAGCTTGGCTGCGGTTTCCTCCCCCTCCCCCCGGATGATAAGGTGGAGCCCGGGATTTTCCCGAAGAAATTCCCCGCTCCGCCAGCTGACCTCGGGGCCGCCCGCCCACAGAAGGGAATGAGGGCTGATCTTCCCAAGCTCCCCGGAAATTTCCCGCACCAGCCGGATGTTCCAGATATAGCAGGAGAAAATGTACACGTCGGCCTGGAGAGCGTAGAGCCGGGACAGTATGTAATCGGCCCGTTGATTGATGGTGAATTCAGCGAAAGTAACGCCGGACAGTCCCCGGGCAGCCGCATAGGCGGCGATGCCGCGCACAGCCGGGTTGGTGTGGGGGTATTTGGCGTTGATGGCAACAAGAACCGCATTCATAGGTATGATTCCTAACCGTTATTTGTGGTATTTTCCCCCTGAAGAGATGGAGAAGGCGCGGTAAATCTGTTCCAGCAGCATCACCCGGGCCAGCTGGTGGGGAAATGTCATCTCCGACATGGAGAGGCGAAGGCCGCAAGCCTGCTTCACCCTGGGGGAAAGGCCGTGGGAGCCGCCTATGACAAACGCCACGGTGGAGTGGCTTTGCCCCAGCCCCGCCAGCTTCCCGGCAAAAGTCCAGGAGGAGAGGGAATCCCCCTCGATACAAAGGCCCACCATAAAGGCTTTGGGTGCGATTTTTTGTAAAATCGCCTCGCCCTCCGCCTCGATACCGGCCTGAATTTGGGCGTCGCCGGGATTTTTGGGCAGGCGGAACTCGGCGACCTCGGTAACGCTTAGCCTGCAAAAAGCTCCCAGGCGTTTGCAATATTCGGCGCAGGCTGTGGCATAGGCCTTTTCCCGGAGGCTGCCCACCGCTACAATTTGAATATGCTGCATATCTCTCCCTTGCTTAGATGCTAAAACACCAATACCTCCTGGGGGCCCTTGGGGGAAGCCACCCGGAGTATGTAATCATAACCCTCCCGCATATTGGCGGCGTGGAGAAGGGCTTTTCCTGTTTGATAAGCGATTTCCGGCAGGTTGTTCTCCTGGCTAAGATGGGCCAGCACCACCCGGGTGGTGCCCTGGGAAACCAGCTCCACCACCTCCCTGGCGCACGCGTCGTTGGACAGGTGGCCCCGGCGGCTTTTGATGCGGCGTTTCAGGAAGTAGGGGTAGCGCGAGCACTCCAGCATTCCCTTGTCGTAGTTTGATTCCAGCATCACCAGGTCACAGCCGGTAATCTGCGTCCGCACCTCCTCGGTAATATGTCCCAGATCGGTGGCGACGGCCACCGTCCGCTCGTCCGGCATGTGGAACCGGAAGCCCAAGGGGCCGCACGCGTCATGGGGGGTGGGGAAGGGGGTTACCTGCAAATCCCCCACCACCTGCCCCGGGGCGCATTCAATCAGGGTAGCGCCCGGCGGCACATGATTGTGGGCAGCCAGATATTCCAGGGTCGCCGCCGAGGCGTATACCGGAATTCCCAGCCGATCCAGCAGCACCCGCAGTCCCTTGATGTGATCCGAGTGCTCGTGGGTGACGAATACCGCCCGCAGGCCGTCGGCCGAGAGGCCCTGGGATCCCAGGGCGGAGCCCAGGGTGCGGAAGCTGACGCCTGCGTCTACCAGCACCGCCGTATTGCCGCCGGAGAGATAGGTGCAGTTGCCCTTGCTGGAGCTGAACAGGTTGCAAAAACGCGACATGGCGATCCTCCCATTTTATTTTGGCAATTAAATGACTATTTCAGCACGACAGAATCTTTGTTATAATAGGCGGCAATCGCGGTATTGCGCCAATCGGCGGGATCAGGGGTAATATCGTCGAAATACAACACATGGGGGAGAGCGGTAAGCGCGGAAACCTCAACCTGCCTGACCTCCGGATCGGTATAGAGCCCAAGGCGGGATAATTGTTCCTCGTGATAGACCCTCGCCTCTCCCGTGATAAGCGACCTCGCGGCGCTGACGCTGGTCATGGCGTTTGTGTCCGCGCCGGAGATAATGACGCAGCCGAGAAGAAAGCATGCGGCTAAGATACCGGTCAGGCCGGGCTGGATAGATTGATCCCGCTTGGTATTCCCCTTTTTGCCTTTCACCGGCGCAGGCGCGGGAGGAAGCTTCCGGGAAATCCAGCCGCACCAATAAACGAGGATCAAAAACAAGAATATGAGAAAAGCGTAATAATTAACATTAACCACCCGCGCCATTCCCAATGAGGACATTGCGTAAAGGTTAGGCGTATAGGTGCTGGCATAAACGCCATAAAGCAAGGCGGTAACCACACCCGGCAGCCGGAAGGTGAATTGGCTGTCCCTCGCCGTCTTATAGATTATGGGGGTAATACAGCCAAAAGCAAAGTAAACGGGCATGCGGACAAAATGTATTACGAACTGAACCGCATACCAAAAGGACATAACGATAGCGGCAACCGGATTCATGCCTTGGAAATGCTCCTGCCTGATGGCGTTGCCGGGAGCGGACGCGCTGATTAATAATGCCGCGCACATGGCAAGCAACCCCAGTAACGGAATAAGCCATTTGCCGCGCCTCACAATCAAGCGATAAGCAAAAAACAGCGCCATAATCACCGATGACGTCAGGGCGGTCACAAAATTACTGCCGCCGATTAAAAAAGAGAGGACGACCGCCAATAGGGTGTAAATAATGGTAACGCGCGTCTTATCAGTCTTCATTGAGAGCAGAACCACGGAAAACGCTACCAGTGAAAGGATATGGAAGCCGGTATAGTACATCGCGCCATTGTACCAAAAAAACGCTTCAACGGGAGAAATCAAAAATTGCATGGAAAGAAATGTAATCACAACGGCGATTATACCATAGCTGTATTTATCCGCCCCCAGATAGTCCATGAGGATGATTTTCAGCAAAAGCATTGTCGCGGCGGAGAATCCCAAAATCAGGATAACAGGAACAAGCGCGTATAGGGATTCGCCGAATATCGCGGGGTGCAATGTCATAAAAAAGACAGCGGCAAAGGAACCCTGCCAGGTATTGTAAACAGTCTCCGTACCCTCCGCGGCGGCTGATATTGTTTGGGTTAACGAGCCGGTTTCCCGCCATGTGGCTACGGTGTGGTTTCCATATGAAAAATCGTCGGCGCAAGGGTGATTATAGCGGGCGATAAGTAACAAGGGTATCAGTGACAGCAGAAACAAAATCAGAATATACCTGCATATCCGTTTGCGGTTTAACATAGGGTGTCCCGCCGACTTTTTCACAGGAAAACCTCCGGTTCTATTTTTGCGGCAGGCCGCTGTACTTATTCTTAGGGTATGAGCGTCAACATAAACAACACCACCCCCGCAACCCCGGTTGGAGATGCGAGGGCAAAATCGCGTTCTGTCAGCTACAACGCGGCCGGGGCATCCACATCCGGAATATCGACATGGCGTATCTTGGCGCCCAGGCAGCGGAATTTTTCCACAATATCCTCGTAACCCCGCTCAATGTGGTAAATATCCTCAATTTCCGTGCTGCCGCTGGCCATAAACGCGGCAATCAGCATGGCGGCTCCCGCCCGGAGGTCGGTGGCCCTTACCGGCGCTCCGGTAAGGCGCTCCACTCCCTGCACCACGGCCACCTTGCCATCCACCTGGATGTTGGCGCCCAGGCGGCTTAATTCGTCCACATAGCGGAACCGGTTATCCCACACGCCCTCGGTTACTACGCTTGTCCCCTGGGCCATGGCGAGCATGGCGGTCATCTGGGGCTGCATATCGGTGGGAAAGCCGGGGTGGGGCATGGTTTTAATGGTAGTGGGCATAATAGGCTCCGTGCGGGACACACGGATGCTATCGTCAAATTCCTCCACAACGGCGCCGGATTTAATCAGCTTGTTTGATACCGATTCCATATGTTTGGGGATCACATTCTTGATGAGTACGTCGCCAAATGTAGCCGCGGCGGCAATCATGTAGGTTCCGGCCTCAATCTGATCGGGAATAATGGAGTAATCGGCGCCCCGCATAATATCAACGCCGTGGATTTTAATGACGTCGGTGCCCGCGCCCCGCACATCCGCGCCCATGGTGTTGAGGAAATTTGCCAGATCCACAATATGGGGTTCCTTGGCGGCATTCTCCAATATGGTGAGCCCCTTGGCCCGGACAGCCGCCAGCATTACATTAATGGTGGCGCCCACCGACACCACATCAAAATAAATGTGGGAGCCCGTAAGGCTTCCCTCCACTGTGGCGTTAATCATGCCGTGGTCGATATTGATCCGGGTACCCAGGCTCTCAAAGCCCTTCATATGCTGGTCGATGGGCCGCACGCCGAAATGGCAGCCGCCGGGCATGGAAACGCTGGCCCCCTGGCACCGGCCAATGAGCGCGCCCAGAAAATAATAGGACGCCCGCAGATGCCTTGCCAGTTCATAGGGTACAAGCGGGCTGGTGATGTGGGTGGTGTCGATGCGAACGGTGGTTTTATCAAGAAAGGCGACTGAAGCGCCCATTTCAGTGAGTATTTTCAGCAGGTAGCTAACGTCGCTGATGTTGGGAACATTCTCTATAACACAGGGGCCCTTGGCGAGTATGGTGGCAGGAATAATGGCGACTACCGCGTTTTTCGCGCCGCCAATGGTTACCTCACCGGATAGCCGGGTACCCCCCTCAACAATAAATTTTTCCAATGTGCGGTTCTCCCTTTGACCGGCCATAAATGTGGCCTAAATATTAACACTCCTATTATATCACAAAATACGCAAATTAAAAGCTCAAAATACAAATTTAGCAAATCCTTACCACTTTGCAATTATTGTTACCAATAAGTCATATAAAACTCATGGAAATGGCTGATGACAGCACCAATTCCAGTATATTTTAAAGTAAATTATGTAAAAAACAATAGAAAAGTTTGGCTTGGGGGAAGGAGGTATGTTATAATGGTAGCGCAAGGCTTTTTGGCCGCAGCTCTCATACCCGGCCAAGGCCTGGGCACACTGCTTTGTAAAGGATGATCCCGCTTGAATAATCCTCACATTTTATACAGCACCGAGAAGGTGAGCGCAAAAAGCCGGCTTTTTAAGCTGGCGCAGCTTAAGAACGCGGAGCTGATGCGCGGCAAGACCGTGGAGGAGCACCGCGTGTTCCAGCAGCGCCTGGCGGAAATCCGGCCTATCCCCCCCAATATCAGCGTTGCGGAGGATGTTGTCGCCAATGTTCACTGCGAATGGGTTACCCGTGAGGAAAGCCGGACGGATAAGGTGATTCTCTACATCCACGGCGGCAGCTGGGCCTTTGGAGACCTGCAAACCGCCCGGCCGGTTGGGGTGCTGCTGGCCGAGGCCACCAACAGCAGTGTACTGGTGGTGGACTACAGGCTGTCCCCCGAGCATCCCTACCCGGCGGGCTTGGACGATTGCGCCGACGTCTACCGCCAATTGCTCCGAAATGGGATATCCCCGGAAAGGCTTGCTGTTTTCGGCGACAGCGCTGGGGGGAATTTGGCGCTCTGCCTTTTACATCAGCTCCGGGAGGAGGATACGTCCCTGCCCTCCGCCGTGGCCTGCGCTTCCCCGGTCACCGACCTTTCCACCGACAGCGCCCTTTTCCGGCAGCAGCCTGATCTGATCTTCACCCAGCATAATGGGGAGGAAAGAGACATCTTCTCCCTATATCTTGATGGTCAAAGCCCCGGTGATCCCGCCGTTTCCCCTATTTTGGCGGACACCGCCGGTTTCCCCCCCATCCTTATCCATGTGGGCGGGGACGAGGCCCTTCGGGACGACAATGTGGCCTATGCAAACTACGCGGTTGCCCAGGGTGCCCCGGTGGTCTGCAAGGTTTGGAGCGAGATGTTCCACGACTTCACCATTGCGGGAGCGGCCCTTCGGGAGAGCAGTCGTTCCGTCGCGGAAATCGGACATTTTTTCATGAAGCATATGCGGCAGTAACCGGCCTACAGTCAAAAAGCAGATGCCAGCTTTCGCCGGCATCTGCTTTTTGACTCACAATGCTATATTGCTTATCTGGCTATCGTATTTGCTCATAATGCCAACAGCGTTTGCCAAGGAATCCTGGATTCTTAAGGACTGGAAGTCCTTAAGCGGGGTCTTAGGGGCAGGTGCCCCTATTTAAATATCGCAGATACCTATAAACTACCAAAAGATTACCAAAGACAGCTACCCATAGTGCAGGGGGGTCACGGGGGCCCTCCCCCGTGGGAATTTTGGTTACTTTTGTTCCTCCAAAAGTAACTGCCCGTCGCGGCATGAGCGACATACCAACCCGTGGCACAGTGGCAGCGGCAAGATGCAGCACCAACACCTAACCAAACACGATAGCCGGAATTGTTCATATTGCTTTCTGCCCGTGGGGGCAGTGGAGGCGAAGGCGGCATATGCCGCACTGGGGGCTTCTGGCCCGGCAGACGGCACGGCCGTGGAGCACCAGCCGGTGGCAGAAATCATTGGCCCGCTCCATGGGCAGCACGCTCCGGAGCTGACGCTCCACCTTGTCCGGATTTTTGGAATCGGAAAGCCCCAGCAGGTTGGTGATGCGGATGCAGTGGGTGTCACAAACCACGGCAGGCTTGCCGTACACATCCCCCACAATCAGATTGGCGGTTTTTCGCCCCACCCCGGGCAGCTTAAGCAGGGTATCCAGGTCGTCGGGAACGATGCCGCCATGCTCATTGATAAGCATATTGGCCATAGCCACAATATCCCGGGCCTTTGTGTTTCCCAGGCCGCAGGAACGGATGCTGTCCGCCAGCAGGGAGGGCTCCGCGTCGGCAAAGGACTGGAGGGTGGGGTATTCCACAAACAGATCCTGGGTGACAAGATTAACCCGGGCATCGGTACACTGGGCGGCAAGCCGCACCGAAATCAGCAGCTCATACGCCTTGTGATAGTCCAAGGAACAGACGGCGTCGGGATACGCTTTTTCCAGCTCATCCACAAACCATTTTGCTTTTTGTTTCACGGTCATCGCCATCGTCCTCCTGAAAATCGGTTTTGTGCTATTATTTGAGCTCGGCAATTGTCACGCCGGAATCCCCCTCACCGTACACACCCAGCCGGTATTCCAGGACGCTGCGGTGGCGCTTCAGCCGTTGCTGCACCGCCGCGCGGAGCGCGCCGGTGCCCTTGCCGTGGATAATCCGCACGGTTTTCATGCCGGAAAGCACGGCGGTGTCCAGGTATTTGTCCAGCTCCAGCAGGGCCTCGTCCGTGGTGGTGCCCCGCAGATCCAGCTCGCCGCTGGCGGTGGCCTTGGCGCTTTTCACAACGCCCCGGGAGCTGACGCCTCCGACGGTGACCCGCTTGGAAGATCCGTCCAGCAGCCGCACCGCCGACAGCTTCACCTTTGTTTTCAGGATGCCTGCCTGCACCAGCACATACCCGCCTTCAGGGGCTGCCATCACCACCCCCTGGGAGTTAAAGTCCACCAGGTGCACCGTGTCCCCCCGCTTTAAGGGCCGGGGCAGGTAGTATTCCGGTGTTTTTTTGGCCACCACCGGGTCGGAGATATCCTCCAAATCCCGGACATACGCCTTGAAGGTGGTGCGGATATCCCCCACGGTGGCGGAAAAATCCGCCTTGTCCTTCTGCTTTTTCAGATCCTCCAGCTCGGCAAGGAGCTGCTCCGACTGGAATTTTACCTGCTCCACAATACCCCTTGCCTTTTCCCGGGCCTGGGCAAGCTCCTGCTCTCCCCGGGCATCGGCGCTTTCCCGGACGGCCTGGGCCTCCTGCCGGGCCGCCTCCGCCTCCCGCCGGTAATGCGCCGCCAGATCCTTTTCCTTTTCCAGCTGCTGCCGGGTGGCCTCCAGGCCGCTGACCACGTCCTCAAACCGGGTGTTTTCATGGGACATCTGTTCCCGGGCGTCGTCGATGACGTCCGGGGGAAGGCCCAGCCGTTCGCTGATGGCAAAGGCGTTGGAGCGGCCGGGAATGCCGATAAGCAGACGGTAGGTGGGCCGCAGGGTGGACACATCAAATTCGCAGCTGCCGTTTTCCACGCCGGGGGTCTGGAGGGCGTACATTTTGATTTCGGGGTAATGGGTGGTGGCGGCGGTTTTAGCCCCCTGGCGGCGCAGGCGGCCGATGATGGCCACCGCCAGGGCGGCGCCCTCCACCGGGTCGGTGCCCGCGCCCAGCTCATCCATCAGCACCAGGGTGTTCTTGTCCGCCTTGTCTAAAATCGTAATAAGATTGGTCATGTGGGCGGAAAAGGTGGAAAGGCTCTGCTCAATGCTCTGCTCGTCGCCGATATCCGCCAGCACCTGGCTGTAAACGCAAACCGCGCTTTCGTCGGCGCAGGGAAGCAGCAGGCCGCACATGGCCATAAGGGTAAGGAGGCCCAGGGTTTTCAGGGCCACCGTCTTTCCGCCGGTGTTGGGGCCGGTGATGACCAGCGTGTCAAACTCCCCACCCACCCGGATATCGATAGGCACTATTTTACCGGCCTCAATCAGGGGGTGCCGGGCTTTTTTGAGATTGGTTTCCCCCGTTTCCAGCAGGACGGGGATGGTGGCGCGCATCTTGTCCGCAAGGCGGGTCTTGGCAAACACCAGATCCAGATGGAGGATGGTATCATAATTGCAGAGCATCACATCCCCCAGATCCCCCACCCTTGCGGAGAGGGCATGGAGGATACGGGTGATTTCGTGCTGCTCCTTGCTTTCCAGCTCGCGGATCTGGTTGTTGGCCTCCACAACGGACAGAGGCTCCACAAACAGGGTAGCGCCGCTGGAGGAGGTATCGTGAACCAGCCCCTTAATTTCGCCCCGGTGCTCCGCCTTGACGGGCACCACAAAGCGGCCGTTGCGGAGGGTGATAATCTGCTCCTGGAGGTATTTCTGATAGGAGGCGGAGCGGACAATTTTTTCCAGCTGTTCCCGGGCCTTGGAGCCCGCCTGCCGGATTTTCCGGCGGATGTCCGCCAGCTCGGGGCTGGCGTTGTCGGCCATTTCCTCCTCGGAAAGGATACAGGCGGTAATATCATCCTCCAGGGATTTGTTGGGCTCCAGTTGGGAAAACAGATAATCCAGGGCGGTTTCTCCCTCATCCGACTGGCGCTTCCAGGCCAGGAGGGTGCGGGTGGTTTTCAGCAGGGTGGCGGTATCCAGCAGCTCGCGCATGGAAAGCATCCCCCCCACCTGGGCGCGGCCGATCAGGTCGCCGCAGGGCTTGACTCCATAGATGGAGGGTGTGCCGAAGCGGTTGGCCAGGGCATGGGCGTCGGCGGTGAGCCGCATCTGGGAGGAAGCCTCCCGGAAGGAGGAGGCGGGCGTAATGGCGGCGGCCATTCGTTTGGCGTCCTCGCAGCTTGCGAATCCGGAGAGCATTTCCAATATTTTGTCCAGCTCTAAGGCGTGGTTGTGTTTTGTGGTTTGCAATGTGTGTTCCCTCCAGTCATAGGCGTGTCCTATGCTTTTATCAGGCTTTTTGAACGCGGTGGGTAAATTGATGCAGCTTTAGATATGTGTGTGGTTGTCTAAGGAAACTAATGCGAGTTAGATAATCAAGCTATTGGCTCTTAAACTCCCTTTATCCAAGGCGGAGGCGGCAATAGGCAGAACGGATGTCCCGCAGGGTCTATCATCACCCGCCAACCATCATCGCATTGGATTTCAGACATGGTTGCACCACATGACAGGGCATATTTTACCGCTTCTCCCACATCTTCAACATGGAAGTCTAAATGTGCCATCTGCTGCTGTTCGTCTGATGTTGCAGGCCAAACGGGCGGTACATAATCATCTACCTGCTGAAAAGTAATCCAAGTTGGAAATCCCTTCTGCTCGACATTTGCTAAGACTGTAAATTCTTCACCCGGGAACCTCGTCCAGCCAAGCAGTCTTTCATAAAAAGAAGACAATTCGTCCGCATTATCGGAATCCAAAACAACATTCCACCCTACAAGATTAAGTGACATAATATGATGCCTCCACTCCACTTTCCATTTCTTTCGCCTTATCGCCCCTATACCCTACCTCCCCTTTAAAAATTCCCGCAGCAATTCCGCCGCTTTTTCAGGGTTTTGGCTAATCATTTGTTTAATCCTGTCCTCTTTTGACAGGGGCCGCGTAACAGGCGCTGGCTTCGGGTTGGGCTTCGGCGTTTTTTTCGGTTGCATGTTTTTCTCCTTTTAACGCGGTTATTATAAGGGAAACGGGGCGGCTACCGGCCTGTGTCCCGGGGTGCCGCCGGGAGCGCCCCAAGTCCCCGGTAAAACTCCAGGGCGGGGAAGGTCTTATCTATCTGGTAATGGAGATAGGTTTCAGACAGGCCGGCCAACCCGGCAATACCCTCATCCGAGAGGGTGAAGGCAAACAGCTTTTCGGCGGGGGAAAAGACAATATGGCGCATAGCGGCGAGGATGCCGGGGGAGAGGGGAATGCCTCCCGGGGCATTTGTATGGCAATCGCCGCAGAGCAGGCTGCCGGAATCGGGGAAAAAGCGCATCCGGGCCGCCTCATAGGCGGCGCATTCACGGCAGGCCACCAGATCGGGCATAAAGCCGGAGAGGGTGAGGATGCGCAGCTCAAACAGGGCTTTAAGCAGGCCGGGAGGGCGGAGGCCTTTTTCGATGTAGTGGAGTGCGTTGAGAAGCAGGCGCAAATGAGCGTCCGCCTCCACGCCGTGGGGGCAGACCTCGTTGGAAAGCTGGGCCAGGTAAGAGGCCAGGGCCAGCTTCTCTATATCGCCCCGGATGCCAAAAAAAATGCGGTTGGAATCGGCCTTGTCCACCACATAACGCTCCTTATGGTGAAAGAGGACAAAGCTGCTGTAGCAGAGCAGCTCGGTGGAACCGGCCAAAGGGCTGCGCGGCTTGGCCGCGCCGTTGGCATAGGCGGTAATCACGCCGAAACGGGACGTGAGTATGTGCAGGATCCGATCCTCGTCAGCCTTGTACTGACGCAGGACGATCCCCTCCAGTGTTAGCTGCATCGGGCGTTTCCTCGGTGGCGGTCCCGGGCTGCACTGACGCGTCCCGGCGGTAATGGAGGTAATCCTCCACCTTGCCGGTGCGGCAGAAATTCTCCCAGGCGGTTTGCTTACGGTCGGTCATGTGCGAACCCTCCCAATCATAGCATAAGTAATACTATTTTCAAACAAAAATATTCTATAGAATATTTTTGTTTGAAAGCGGCGCTGACGCGCCGCGCCGCTATGCGGCACGTCTTATACAATTCCATACGCGCTTCGCGCTATAAAAACATGGAATGTTTTTATATGGAATTAGTATAATACCCGAAAACAAGAAACCTTCATTAGTGTCCCTTGTTTCCCAAAAGCTATGACAGGGAATATCCTGCACCTTTACCAATTTACTGAAATCCCAGGGTTTTTATGACGCCGTCCCGGTTGCGCCAGTCCTCCTTGACCTTGACCCAGCATTGGAGGTTGATGGGGATATCCAGGAAGGCCTCGATTTCCTCCCGGGATTCAGACGCGATTTTCTTGAGCATAGCGCCTTTTTTGCCGATTATCATACCCTTGTGGGATTCCTTTTCGCAGAAGATCACCACTGAAATGTCCATGAGGGGCTTATCGGGGCGCTCCTTCATCTCCTCCACCATTACCGCGGAGCCGTGGGGGATTTCCTCCCGCATGGCCATGAGCAGCTTTTCCCGAACCATCTCGGCCACCAGCACCCGTTCCGGTTGGTCGGTGAAGGCGTCACTGTCAAAATAGTGGGGCCCGGGAACCGCGTAGCCGCACAGCTTGTCCAGCAAAATATCCACGCCGTCCCGGTATAAGGCGCTGATGGGAACGACGGCTTCAAAATTATAAAGCCCGGCAAATTTTTGGATTTTCTCCAGCATCAGCTCCTTGTGCTGGAGGGTGTCGATCTTGTTCACAGCCAGTATGGCCGGAAGGCCGCGCTGGGCAAAGCGCTCCAGCAGGGCAAGCTCGGTATCCCGGATTTCGCCGGTGGGCTCGGTGACCAGGACGGCGACGTCCACATCCGCCACGCTTTCCCGCACCTGCTTCACCATATATTCACTTAACTTTGTTTTGGGCTTGTGAATGCCGGGGGTATCAATGAATACCAGTTGGATATCCCCCGTGGTTAACACGCCGGTAATGCGCGTGCGGGTGGTTTGGGGCTTGTCGGTGACAATGGCCACCTTTTCGCCTACGAATACATTGAGCAATGAGGACTTGCCCACATTGGGACGGCCGACAATTGCCACAAAGGCGGATTTTTGATTGTTCATGCATTCCTCCGAACCCGCTAGGGCTTTAAGAACCTGTTTAGCATCTTTTCGCATGCGCCATTTCGGCAAAATTTACTGCCTTTTTACCTTGTCGTCCTTGCCTTGCGTCAGCAAGGCGGCGTCCTCCGCGGCAAAAATTCAGCAAATTATTGCTCGAAAGCGCGCACACGCCTAGATACTAAACAGGTTCTAATGTTTCTTTTTTCTTTTGGGCCAGAAAATCCACAGGACAGTAAGGGAAACCAGGGGAATCCACAGGTAAAGGCGGTTCCGGATGTCCTCCAGTATCCGCAAAATAATTACCGGCTGCCAGAAAAGGCAGATTCCCATGACAACGCTGGTAACAGCGGACACCAAAACGGCGCCTGCCGCAACATCCTTTGCCACCTTGGCGATGGAGTTGTAAACAGGCGATTCCAGGTCAACGGTATTTTCAATGGCGGTATTAAACAGCTCGCAGGTGATAACAAAGCCGATCATCAGCACCACAATGGCGTACTCGGCACGGGAAAGCGAATAGTAGCCGGAAAAGTAAAGCACGTAGGCGGCGGCGGAAAAATGAATGCGCAGGTTGCGCTCATAGCGCAGCGCGTGCCAGAGGCCGGCCAGGGCAAACCCGAAGGAGAGGGGCAGGCTGTACCGTCCCGGTATCCGGGGGCGGTTATTTTTCATAGTCGGAGATCACATAGCTGGAATCCCGCTGGAGCCCCAGCCGGGAAAGCACCGCCTCTTCCTTTTCCCGCATACGAACCGTTTCCAGGCCGCCATTTTCGTGGTCATAGCCCAGGAGGTGGAGCACCGCGTGGACGGTGAGATAAGCGAATTCCCGCTGGATGCTATGGCTGAACATTTCGGACTGTTCGTATACCTTGGGCACCGATATGGCCACATCCCCCAGCATAAAGGCACCGGTTTCCCGGTTCACCGAGAAGGTGTTGTCCTCCATGGTGGGAAAGGACAGCACATCGGTGGCGGCGTCCTTGCCCCGGTGCTCCAAATTGAGCTCCCGGATCTGCTCATTGTCCACGAAGCATACGCTCACCTCATAGCTGCCCGCCATCTCCTCCATTTGCAGCACCGCATGGCAGCATTTGCGGATAAGCAGCCGCACCCCCGTGGGTATTTTGCTTTCCTTTTGCATGTTTGAAATTGACACCTTTAACTTGTCCATAGCTAACTTCCTCGCCGCCCTTCGTTATAATATTTTTCATATGCGATAATGATCTCCTGAATCAGCTTGTGGCGTACCACATCCTTCTCGCTGAAGCGGACGATTTCAATACCCTCCACCTGCTTCAGCACATGGGCGGCCTCCACCAATCCCGATTTGCCCGCGTCGGGCAGGTCGATCTGGGTGATATCCCCGGTAATCACCATTTTGGAGTTGGAACCCAGGCGTGTGAGAAACATCTTCATCTGCTCGTGGGTTGTGTTTTGCGCTTCATCCAGGATAATATAGCTGTCGTCCAGGGTGCGCCCCCGCATGTAGGCCAGGGGCGCAATCTCGATATTGCCCCGCTCCATATACTTTTGGTAATGGTCTGTCCCCAGCATCTCGAAAAGGGCGTCATACAGCGGCCGGAGATAGGGATCCACCTTGTTTTGCAGGTCGCCGGGAAGGAAGCCCAGCTTTTCGCCCGCTTCCACCGCAGGCCGGGTGAGGATGATGCGGTTGACCTCGTGGTTGCGGAAGGCGCGCACCGCCATAGCCACCGCGAGAAAGGTTTTGCCGGTACCGGCGGGCCCGATACCCAAGGCGACAGTGCTGCGGCGCATGGCGTCCACATACCGTTTTTGCCCCAGGGTTCTGGCCTTGATGGGGCGGCCCTTGGTGGTAATGCAAACCACGTCGTCCGCCAGGTTCAGCACCTTGTCCTCGGTGCCCTCCTTAACCATGTCCATCACATAACTGACGCTTTGGCGGGTGATGGCCTCCCCCTTATTGATAAGGACAAGGAGTCCCTCAATGGTTTTGGCGGCGAAAAGCACCTGTTCCGGTTCGCCGCTAACCTTGATCTCGTCCCCGCGGAAGATAATATCCACGCCAAAATGCTTCTTAATCAGTTCGATGTTCTCGTCAAAGCTGCCGAACAGGGTAACCGCATGCTCCATGCGGTCGATATTGACGATTTGTTCTATCATCGGCCTTTGCTTCTCCCTTGCTGAATTCCAACAGAATTGTTGCATTATTCACATTATAGCACAAAAGTTTTGTATATTTTAAACATTTTGTAAACTATGCAAAAAATGGAGATTTTATATAAACAACCGAATGCGTTCCCAGAAACGCATTCGGTTGTTTTTTTAGGGAGAGAGGGGACAGGTATGCGAAAAAAATAAAGGATAGAGATAAAAAGCGTGGGGAGGGTGATTTGTGAGATATGTACAATTTATGTAGAGAATACCCGTTCCGCCGAATCCTCCGGCCCGCTTTGCAGGATGATTTTTTTAACCCCGATTTCCATAATACAGGTATAGCTGGCCTCCAGAACAAAGCTTTGCCCCTCCAGGGAGGCGGTCATGGTTTTTTCCAGAATCTCCGCGTCCTCCAGCTGCACCCGCTCCAGGGTTTCCAGCTCCAGAAGCGCCTTGTCCTTGGCCTGGGATTCCGTAAGGGTGACGGGTACCTCCTCCATCAGCACATATTCCTCCCCCAGGGTGGACAGGGGCAGCGGTATCCCGAAAAACGTAAGCGGCGTCTCCCGCCGCTCCACCCGGTAGGGGCCGGGGATGCTCCCGGGCCAGTAAAGGGGCAGATCGAAGCCCAGCGCCTGGAGATAGCTGCGGCGGCGGGTTTCCCCCGTTTCCCGGAATTCGGTTTGCGCCAGGGGAACCTCTACCCGGATCACAGGCTGCACCCGGGCTTTTATATCCGCCAGCGCGTGGCGGAACAGATTTTGGCCAAGGCGATCCTGGGTAATGCCGCTGACAATCACCTCACCGGCCATCACCGTATCCCCTTCCCGCAAAAGCGGCTGCCCCTCATAAACGCGCATGGAGACGATCTGCCCGGTGTAGCCGGCCACAATATTTGTGGGGGTATTGGGGTCGATCATGGCGGGGGGAGGAGTGCTTTCACTTACCGCCACCCGGATGGTGCTGCCCTCGATGTTGAGGGCGATCCAGGAAATCTCATGCAGCTCCAGCATGGCCAGGCGCTCGCACTCCCTTACATCTATCGTGGATCTCCAGGTGCCGGGGGAAACGCCCAGCCTCTCCAAAACGGCGATGATTTCGCTGTCCTCCAGCTTTTCGTTGCCGCTGACCTCCATCCGCCAGATAAAGCCGCTCATCACCGCCAAAAAAGCCACAAATATTCCGGCGCCGATAAGCAGCCCCACCCGCCCCCGGTACCTTCGCCGGTGGAAGGGCATGCCCTCCTTGTCCAACACATGAAGCCTGACCCCCGCCTTTTTGGCATGGCGGCGCATTTTTCCATAAGCGCCCGCCCGGGTGCAGCCGGTGTAGGTATCCCCCCGCTTCCGGCCGTCCCACACCGAAATGCGATCCCGGGCCAATAGATTAAGGAAGCGCTCTATAAATACGCCTTGGGCCTCAAAGCGGACATATCCCCGCAGAAAGCGGACTAACCGAATCAAAAACATCTTTACTCCTCCTTGTTGACGGGCAGGCTCCTTGGGGCGGCGGGGCGGCCGCATACCGGAGCCCCGTCAGGTGACGAACTCCACACCCAGGATGTAACCGGTGACTACGGCGCTGTCATGGGTCAGTACCTTAATCTGAAGCCCCCGGCCGGTGAATTTCACGCTCATTCCCTCGGTTGCCAGCTTTACAACGGTTTCGTCATACTCCAGAACACCCTTGCAGCCCTCCACCAAAGCCTCCCTGTTGCCCGCCAGCTCAATTTGCGCCGTGCCGGACAGCGCGCTGGGGGGGATATCGAACAGGGAACTCAGCTTCCCTTGGGAGGGAGGAGACAGTTGGGATTCGTCGTCAGAATTCCGGTTTCTGCTTTTATTTTTTCTCATAATTACCCCACCTTGCTTTTCTTACCGCTGCTATTTAATATATGCGCGGGGCAATAGGCTTAGACATGTTTTGCCGACAGCGGCCATATAGATAGGGGATAAGAGACTGGACAAAGGGGGGCGTGTGATGCGGAAAATTAAGGGAGGGGAATGGACGGGGCTGCTTCCCGGTTTATTTGCGGCGGGAATCGGGTTGCTGGGGGTGGGGCTTCTTTTAGATTCGGCCAGTGTGGGGCAGGGCATCCGGGATGGGCTGGCCGCTTGCGGAAATGTGCTGATCCCCGCGCTGTTTCCCTTTATGGTGCTGGCGGGCTTTGTGTCCCGCACCGATTATGCCGGGATTCTCTCCCGTCCCCTGACCCCCCTCACCACCAAGGTATATAAGCTGCCCCCGGCGCTGGGGTCGGTGGTGCTCCTCAGTATGGTGGGAGGATATCCGGTGGGGGCGCGGATGGTGGCGGATCTGCTGGAGGATGGAAAGATCAATGAGCAGACAGCCCAGCGGATGCTCTGCTTCTGCTTTAACTGCGGCCCGTCCTTCCTCATCAGCGCGGTGGGCGCCGGTATGCTCATGAACCCCACGGCAGGTATCATATTGCTGGTCACGCAAATCACAGCCACGATTCTCGTGGGAGGGGCCATCTCCAGGCGGACAGCAACCCTCACCGCTCTGCCGGGGCGGCGGAAAAATACCCCGGGAGCCTCGGCTTTTGTGGCGGCGGTGACAGGGGCAGCCTCCTCCATGATTACCATGTGCGCGTTTGCGGTTTTGTTTTCCGGGGTACTGGCCCTGGTGAAATCCAGCGGCCTGGTTGCGGGGGCAGCGGCGGTGCTGCCGGTGCGGGAGGAGGTTATCATGGCGGTGGCAAGCGGATTTTTCGAGGTTACGGCAGGCTGCCTCAGCGCCGCGAGGGTGGGGGGGATCGCGGGGTTTGGCCTGATTTCCGCCGGAGTCTCCTTCGGCGGGCTGTCGGTAATTTTTCAGGTGATGTCCTGCCTTGACAGATGGCATATCCGCTTCCGGCCCTTTATTTTTGCCCGGCTGGCGCATATGGCCTGCGCGGGGGCGATGGCCTTGCCCCTCTATCATCTTTTATGCAAGGAGCAAAGCGCTTATGTACCCATTGACCCGCCGGTTATGCATGCCGGACACAATACCTGGATTATCTCGGTTTGCCTTTTGGCAATGTGTTCTATCTTGGTGCTTTCCGCCGAAAACCAACACCGCTAATTTTCTATTGCGCGTGGGGATTAAATATAGTACAATATATTGCGACAATGTCGAATTGTGTCTAAAAATGGGGGATTCGGTGAGGCTGCAAATTACATTGGTACGCAACGGTATGACAGCAAGCGCCCAGAGGGGCGAGTATCAGGGTTATTCCATAGATGAATCCCTGCTGGAAACGGAAAGATCAAGAATCCGGGAGCGGTATGAGGCAAACCTGTATCCGCCGGTTGAAATTGTATTTACCAGTCCGCTGCTGCGGTGCCGGGAGACGGTGAGCCGGATCTATACCCAAGTGCCGGTTCTTGTGCGGAGGGATCTTGCGCCTATGGATCTGGGGAGATACGAGGGGCTGAATTTTCATCAGATCGTCAGCGACAAGCAGTTTGCCCAATGGGCGACGGCTCCCGATTTAGGGCCATTGGGGGACGGGGAGGCGCCCTACGCGTTTCAGGCGCGGTGCACCAGGGGGTTTCGGCTGATTGTCGACGAGCTGGCCAACAAGGGAATTGCGCAAGCGGCGGTTGTGGCTCACCGGGGGGTGCTGGAATCCATTCTGCAACGGTTCGCCACACCCCGCTCTTATTATAGGAACTGGGCACTGGAATATGGAGGGGGATACCGGTTAGAATACGATACATTGTTGAAATGTGGATTTATCCGGGAGAAAATTTAGTCGTGAAACCACGATATATAGGGGAATTTAGCGCATTATAAGCCAAATTAAAATAAAAGATGAAGGAAGGGAAAAAAAGAGTTGACAATGGGAGCGGGATATGATAATATCAATGGGCTGCCAAAAAGCGCCGGAGGAGAGCGGGAAGCCCGGAAGGGAAAAAACGCTTGAC